>JACCDX010192148.1_pt1 | contig 17008 bp, 16 predicted proteins | sample 7449681 | NCBI WGS metagenome assembly JACCDX01 (sample SAMN15323450, study PRJNA562643) | freshwater metagenome | isolation source: river surface water | place: USA:Blue River Watershed | collected 2017-08-18 | reverse complement strand
CGAAAAAGCAAAATCATCAGGATGTTCTTGAATCCGTTCAAGTTCTTCTTTAAGGGTATTAATTTCTTGTTGTATCGTATCGATTGATTGTAAGCTTACAGTTTTATTGTTTTTACGAACATTTTGTTGAAATGTAGAAAATTCAGGTATAGATATTTTTGTTTCTGAACTTATTATTTGATTGATTGAACATACAAAAATCATAAAAAAGTAGTATTTTTTATTCATACAAAATTCTATAAAAAGTGTTTATATAATTGAGATAAAGTATATCTTTTTATGAAATTTTGTCACATTGAAATTTAATATAGTTTCTTTATTGTATTTAGGATAAACTTAAAAATAAAAAGATTGATTGTTTTTATGCTTACATTTCAAAATATTACGGTATCTGTTGATCAAAAAAATATTATTTCTCATCTCTCTTTAACAATCTTGCCAGGAACAATTCATGCTATAATGGGTAAGAATGGTTCTGGTAAAAGTAGTTTTGCTTATACTTTGGTTGGATATCCTTTGTATGAGGTTGTTGAAGGGAAAATTTTTTTTAATAGTCATGATATAACAACTATGTCTATGCAACAACGAAGTCGGTTGGGTATATTTCTTGCTCATCAACAACCACCAACGATTCCTGGGGTTACGATTTTTCAGTTTTTAAAAGAATTGCATGATCAAAAAGCTTCTGATTCAATTGCTCCGTTAGAGTTTCAAAATTATCTACAAGGATTATTGCATAAGTTACAATTAGATTTTTCTATAGTGTATCGTGGTCTGCATGAAAATTTTTCTGGTGGTGAAAAGAAAAAGATAGAAATTTTACAAATGCTTATACTTCAGCCAAAGTGTATTATTTTAGATGAGATAGACTCTGGTTTAGATGTTGATGCTTTGCGGTTGTTAGGTAATGTTATTTATGAATACTTACAAACAGACTCTCAAATAAGTTGTTGTATTATCACCCATTATCCAAGGCTTTTAAAATATATAAAACCAAATTATGTGCATGTTATGCATCAAGGAAAAATTGTTGCATCTGGTGATGCTTTATTGGCAGATCAAATTGAAGTGAGTGGATACGATTCATATGAGTAATGATTTTGTTGGCTATAAAGCCGAAAAAGGATTAAATAAGAAAATTGTATTGGATATTTCGCAGCGAAATAACGAACCTGGTTGGATGACTGATTTTCGATTACAAGCTTTAGATATTTTTGAAAAAAAGCCAATGCCAAGTTGGGGAGCAAATCTTTCAGATTTAAATCATCATGATATTCATTATTATGTTAAAGCTGTTGAAAATAAGCATTCATCGTGGGATACAGTTCCTCAGGATATTAAAAACACGTTTGATAAATTAGGTATTCCTCAGGCAGAAAGAGAAATGCTTGCAGGGGTTGGTGCTCAGTTTGAGTCGGAGGTTATTTATAAACGATTGCAAGAAAAGTGGGCAAAAAAAGGGGTTATTTTTTTAGATACGCATACTGGGCTTCAAGAGTATCCTGAATTATTTAAAAAATATTTTGCATCAATTATTCCTTCATCGGATAATAAATTTGCAGCCTTAAATTCTGCGGTATGGAGCGGTGGAAGTTTTGTCTATGTTCCTGCAGGAGTTCGTGTCGATTTGCCACTACAGGCCTATTTTCGTATAGAATCATCACAAATGGGGCAATTTGAACGAACTCTTATTATTGCAGAGCCTGGAAGTTTTATCCATTATGTTGAAGGGTGTAGCGCTCCAGTGTCTCGTAACAATTCTTTACATAGCGCTGTTGTTGAACTTATTGCATTACCTGGCTCTCATATTCGATATACAACGATTCAAAATTGGTCAAATAATGTTTATAACTTAGTAACAAAGCGTGCTATTGCTTATGAAAATGCTGCAGTTGATTGGGTAGATGGTAATTTTGGTAGCAAAGTCACGATGAAATATCCTTGTATTATTTTAAAAGGTCGGGCAAGTCGTGGGCAAATTATATCAGTTGCTCTTGCAGGCAAAGGTCAAGAGCAAGATGCGGGTGGAAAAATTATCCACTGTGCAGATCATACAACTTCAAATATTGTCTCCAAGTCAATTAGTAAAGATGGTGGTAAAACAACCTATCGAGGTTTGTTAAAAGTTATACCAGGTTTGCAAGGTATTGTTTCAAAGGTTCAATGTGATGCTTTATTGTGTGATGAGTTTTCTTTAACTGATACTTATCCAACGATAGATATTCGATCTGATCATGTTGATATTGGACATGAAGCTAGTGTGAGTAAAATAAATGATGAACAAGTTTGGTATCTTATGTCTCGTGGTTTATCCTTACAACAGGCGCAAGCAATGATTGTTCATGGATTTATCGACTGTTTTGTACAAGAATTGCCCATGGAGTATGCGGTTGAAATTAATAGATTAATTTCTTTAGAGATGGAAAATTCAATTGGATAAAAAAGGCGCTTATGACAAGCGCCTTTTTTTAATTACTCAAGATCAGATGGAGTTGTTTCTGATGCTGTTTCATCTACATTTTTATGATCAGCAACAACGTAACGAACATCATTAAGTTCGAATGTAAAACCTTCTTCAAGATTATCTAGAATCGTTTGCAATAATTGCTGAGCATGAGCACGCGTTATTTTTTTTACAGGTTGAGTTGCATCAACGACTTGATCAACGAGTGTAGCAGTTCCATGAATAACAGCTGTAGCAACAGCAGCAACAACTTCTTCTTGTTTTTCTGTTAAACGAGTTTGATCTTCATTGGTGTATATTCCAGCTGTTGACATTAATAAAGCGAATGCAAGTGCATTTTTCATTGAAAACCTCGTTTTGTAATGTTTATAAAAAAAATATTTCATACAGATATTATAGCTTTTTTGCAAAAATGCAATGTTTGAAAGTTTTGATAAATTCGTATTTATCGTGCTTTTGTGGTATAGTTATTATGGTTTTTTCGTGTAATCTTAAGTTTTAAATAATCTTTTATAAAAATAAAATATATGAATCAGTGTTTTAATCATGAATACACTTTTGATGCATCATGGCAACAAATTCAGGTTGATTGTGATCAGACAATTGATTATAGAATAGAAAAACAAAAAAATATTTTTTTTATCGATAAAAAAGTTCAGGCTTTTTTGTATATTTTCATAGATCGGCCGATAACAACAGAAATTATTATATATTCTTATGCAAAATCGGATCTTACGGTAAGGCTTTTTATTCTATTTCCTGAGCGCGTTGATGTTAAGATAACTATATTTCTATGTGGAAATGAGGCAAAATGCCTGATGTATGGAGCGTATAGTGTATCAGAAAACGATCGTATTTATCTTACTGTTCGTCAAATTCATTGTGCAGTTCAGACCTTAAGTGAGGTGTATGTTGATGGATTATTATCTTCTCAAGGATCATTTTATTTTGATGGTATGATCACGATTATGAAGAGTGCTCATAAAAGCTCTGCATTGCAAAATAATAAAAATATTTTATTGTCTAGTTTAGCGCGTGTTGTTTCGGTACCAAGTATTCAAGTGTTGCATAATGAGGTAAAGTGTTATCATGGGGCAGCTATTGGGTATTTTGAAAAACAGCATCAGGATTATTTACGATCTCGGGGTTTAGATGAATCTGAAATTAAAAAATTATTAATCGGTGCTTTGTATGATCGCGTCATAAAAAATTATGAAAAAAGAGAGTTTATTCTTCAAAAAATATATGAAAAAATATGAATAATTTAGAAAAAATACGTTTAGATTTTCCCATTTTATCACAAAAAATTCAGAACAATCCTTTTATTTATTTTGATTCTGCAGCAACAGCTTTAATGCCACAAGAAGTTCTTGATGGTATTGTTGCATACTATGGATCATACAAAGCAAACGTTGATCGTGGATTGTATGATTATGCAGAAAAAACAACAAAAATGTATGAACATACTAGATCATTAGTTGCTCATTTTATTCATGCGTTACCAGAAGAGATTATTTTTACCTCTGGTACAACTGATGGGATTAATAAAATTGCTCGTATGTGGGCAATACACAATCTATGTGCTGGCGACGAAATTATTGTTTCATCAATTGAGCATCATGCTAATTTTTTACCATGGCAACAATTAGCGCAAGAAAAAAGCTTAATTTTGACAATTATTCCTGTTGATCAGGATGGCTTTTTAGATATGAAATTTTTTTATGCAGCACTATCTGAAAAAACAAAATTAGTTGCAATTGTTCATACTTCAAATATTTTAGGGACGACTTTTGATATAGAATCTATTGTTTTGGCAGCACATCAGGTTGGTGCCAAAGTTTTACTTGACGCTGCACAATCTATAGCACATCAAAAACTTAATGTTCAGCAGATGGGAATCGATTTTTTAGTTTTTTCTGGCCATAAACTGTATGGTCCAACAGGTGTTGGTTGCTTGTTTATCAAAAAAACTTTGCACAATGAGTGTTTTCCATCGGTTTTTGGTGGTTCTATGGTCTATAGTGCAGGGTACGAAGAGTCTTTTTGGAAAAACGCTCCGTATTGTTTTGAGGCTGGAACTCCTCCTATAGCTCAAGTGATAGGTCTTGGTCATGCCATTGAGTATGTACAAAAAAATATAAATTTTGATGAGCTTGCAATTCATGAAAAAACTTTAGTTGCTCAAGCAGTCATAGGTTTGCAAAACCTTGGATTTACCATTGTTTCATCACAATATTCATCCCATGTGGTAACTTTTTATGATCAACAGATTCATGCCCATGATATAGCCATGTATTTAAATTCTTATGGAATTGCAGTTCGTGCTGGAAATCATTGCGTTCAGCCATACCATGAAAAAATTGGTGTTGATGCAACAGTAAGATTAAGTTTTTCTGTTTATAATACTGTGCAAGAAGTTGCATATTTTTTACAAGTTATGGCTGAATTATAATTATTTTATAAGGTGATTCCTATGCGAGCTAATTCAGATTTTAGCTGAGATGCATTGTGGTTGTGGAGCAAAATTGTTGAAATTCCGCTATTTCGTGCAGCAAGAGTATGATGCTTTTCTGTATCAATAATTAAACACTCTTTTGGCGTTGCCTTAAAGTGAGAGCAAAGGCATGTAAAATATTCCGGATCAGGTTTAAGTTTTTTTGCTTTTGATGAAAAGTAACAGTCATGATTTTGTGGTAAATTATATCCTTGTAAAAGCTTCATGAGTAAATTTTCAGATTCTTTATCCCAGTTTCCAATTAAATAGAGTTTGTAACCAGCCTTTTTTAAGTTGAAAAGTATCTTTGTTATATCTTTTACGACACATTGTGTTTCTATGAGTGCTGATGGTGTCATCATCATGTTGGTGATGTTTTTAAAAATAGTGATTTCTATGTGTGAAAGATCTGAATTGTCTAAATAGTTGTAAATAATTGTTTTGATTTGTTTATTGGTTTTAAGACCTAATAACCAATCTGAGAAAATACAAGGCATTAAAATGTTGTCATTGTAGGTTTGGCAAGGTGAAATTGCAGGTACATTTCCTAACGCTTTAAAAAAATCAGATTTTGTTGGAGTATGTCCGACAACAGCACCATAACGAACGCTATTGATCATTCCAACATGTTTGGCTGCAGCCATGGTACTCGTTGATATAATTGCACTAATATCAACAAAAATATGTTTAATTGGAGAACTTAATAATGAATATGTTGTAAAGCATGCAATAAGTACTAGGTTTTTTTTCATAAAATTCCTTGTGTAAATTTATGCTTGTCCAGTTGGTATATTAAGTTCGAATGCTTGGTTATAGTGTAATATTCCAAAAGAGACGAGTTCATTGCGTACATGCTGCAAGTCAAAATGAGAGCATAAAATAGTTTTTGTAATTCCAGAGCTATGCGCTCCATTCAAGTTATCTTGTTTATCATCGATAAATACACAGTCGCTTGGTTGTAGATTATATTGCTCACAAAAATAAGTAAATATCTGTGTGCTTGGTTTTTCGTATGGTGTCATATCGCTGATCATGATATCATGGAAAAAACTAAATAATGAAGCTATTTCTGGATCGTTTTTTATTTTTTCATATTCTGCAAGCGATAAATTAGAAAGAACAAATAATTTGTGACCAGCAGCTTTGCAAGCTTTTAATAAAGCGATTGTTTCTAAGAAATTAACAACACTCATAGATGATGCAGTGTTTGGCGTATTGATTAAGTCTTGTACATTTTTTTTAATAAGAAGGACGCCGCTTAAATCAAAGATGATGTTTTTGACAACATGGGTCTGTTTTGGGAGTTTTTCGTTTTGAAGTACCATTTTTTTTATCATGATTCACATTCCTTTAATATGATGAACGAATCGCTTTTTAGGTAGCTTTTTGGTGAAAATAAGCGGCACGTATTGTAAAAATTTATACACATTTAATTTATATTAGTATAACATATTTTAAAAAAATGTCTGGTTTTGATCATATTTTTTAAAAGAAGGGATAGATCGATGCTTGATCGGTATAAAGTTATCGCAGCTTTACAAAAAGCTTCATCAGATCTATTTATTGGATTTGTAAAAGAAATAGATGTTGCTCGGCAGGTTTGGCGTACAATAGCTACTGATGCTGATTTTGCAAAAAAAATTATGAGTAAAAAACAGCCATTATTAGTTCCATTTTGGGATGGTTTGTTAGGGCAATCTTTCCCGTTAAGCTCGTTTTCTGATCCGTATACGATTGTTTCTGTAGATGGTTCACAAATTTATTATGATAAACATCAAGGTTCGCCATGTTATTTAATTAATATTGGTTGGATGATATTACGGTATAAAGTATTAAATAAACCTGTAGAATATGGATCTGAGCCATTTTTGTATACACAATTTGATGAAGCCTCAGATTTTGGGTCAGTTGATTTTGTCAATTTACACCGTGAACTACATGAATTACAAAAATCATGTGAGTTCATGAAATTAAATCAGGCACAAGGGCAAGCATTATGTCTTTTTGATGGCTCATTGTTATTTTTTCATCTTGATACGAAAAATTCAGAGTTACAAGAGCATTTTATGGATTTGTATCTTGATATCTTGGAAAAAATGTATCAAGAAAAATTATTAATTGCAGGTTATATGAGTTTGCCAAAAACAAAAGAATTAGTTAATTTATGTAAATTATCATTGGTTCAAGATGATGCAACTGCTTTAGAACATACAAAAATTATAGATCGATTAACTGATGCAGATATTATTGATTTTTATCTACAACCTTATGAGCGATCAATTGTTTTTATGAGCAAAGCTCCTGTAAGTTACCTATATCCGTCTCATTTACGTCCTTATTTTTGTTATCTTCATGTTGACAAAGAAGTTGTTCGTGTAGAATTTCCTGCATGGATTGGTAAAAATGACACGATGGTTGATACTATATGTTCTATGATTATCGATCAGGTTGTCAAAGGAAAAGGGTATCCGGTTGCTTTGTTTGAAGCTCATGAGCAAGCAGTTGTTAAATCTGATGATCGTGAATTTTTTTATACAATTATGCATCGATTAAGCAAGCAGCATATGACTAAGTACGTATCTTCTCAAAAAAGTATCAAAAAACAAATGCCAATTCTTTAAAATAACTTCAAGTTTTACCTTATATTTATTTTGTAAATATTTAATTCTATTATTTTGTGAATATACTTTTTTGAAATAATTTATTTTCTTATTTTGTATATGATAGGCTTAATCCAATATTTTTAATTCTAGCTGAATTTTGATCAATGATATGAATTAGTCGATAGATTCATTCATTGATTTTTTTAAAATTGTATATTAAATTAGGTGGTGTTAGCAGGGAATTTTATAAAGTAAAGGTCGTTGTATGAAAAAGTCATTTCTAGTTTTAACAGCTAGTATGGTGTTAGGGATAGCAAGTTATAGTTTTGCAGGGTATCGCGGATTTGAAGTATCACCACAAGATAATTGTCCAGTTCCAAGTCCAACAGAATTTTCTCCAACACAAAGATTGCAAAAATCGTATGATAAAGAAAATTATGATGTTAATCCATTAGTTATTTTTATTAGTGGTTTAAAAAGATCGACTTCATCTTCAAGTGAATTATATGATTTGTATTATACTCAACATTGCATTATTCCTGACGTTGGTCCAGAAACACCTCCTGCATCTCCATCAAAATCGGCAACTAAGTAAATTAAAAAATTAAGAGTTGTGAAGTAAAAAAGAGGATTATCCTAATGATAATCCTCTTTTTTTAGATATTTTCTAAAAAGTTATCCTAAAAATTTTTTAAAAAAGGAGCTGATAAAGCCATCTTCTTGTTTTGGTTCAGTTCCGATCGATTCAGAATAATTTTTAAGTAATGTTTTTGAAGCATCATCTAATTTTTTAGGAATGTGACATTGGGTAATGATGACTAAATTGCCAGATCCAATACCACGAATTTTAGCAAAACCTTTTCCTGGTACTACAATTTTTTCTCCAACAGAACATCCTTTTGGAACTTTAATCGATTCTTGTGTGCCATCGATAAGTTCAACATTAATTTGACACCCAAAAACAAGTTGTGGGTAGGTAAGCATGACTGAGCAAACTAAGTCATCTTGTTCGCGATGAAATTTTTTGTCAGCTTCAACGCTAATGTTTAAGTATAAATCACCTTGAGATCCACCATACACTCCAGCGTCACCTTTGCCAGGAACTCGAATTTCTGCGTTATGAAAAATTCCTTTAGGAATTGATACGGTAACCATTTCCTGTTCTTTTCTGCGTGATTGGCCTTTGCAGTCAACACAAGGAGTTTTGATTTTAAATCCTTGGCCTTGGCAATCTTTACATGGTTGAGCAAAAGTAAAAAATCCTTGCTGAACTTGTACTTGTCCATATCCGTGACATTTTTGGCAAGAAATAATATCACTTTTGTTTGATGCTCCCTGGCCTTTGCATGTTGAGCATACAAAATAATGGGAGTAGGTGATGTCTTTTTTTACTCCAAGATAAGCTTCTTTTAAGCTGATAGTTAAATTTTTAGCTAAATCCTGTCCTTTTTGAGGAGTCGGTCCTGAAGGTTTATGTCCATGCGAAGATCTTCCTTGGCCACCAAACATGCTGTTAAAGATATCGTTGATATCAAAATCCATGCCGTGGTGACCACCACCGCCTTGTTGCATGTTTTCGTAGGTGCTGTGTCCATATTGATCATATTTTTGTTTTTTATCAGCATCAGAAAGGACTTCATAAGCAGCTGCAGCTTCTTTAAATTTTGCTTCAGCTTCTTTATTATCAGGGTTTCTGTCAGGGTGATATTTTAATGCAAGTTGATGATACGCTTTTTTAATTTCTGCGGCAGTTGCATTTTTTTCAACGCCTAAAACTTTATAATAATCTTTTTTTGTACTCATAATTGTTTATGTTAAATTAAATATGAAACGTAATATTTTTATATTAGTATACCAAAAAAACAGTTAAAGTTGAGTTTTTGATTCTTTTTAAAAGTTTTTTTGAATAAATGAAGCATTAAATTTTTTTTCTGGTCCATGATAATAATACCCTGTCGAAATAATTAATGGTGCTTGTAAATATTTTGGAATCGGTGGTAATGTTCCCATCGCATTGATCGCTTCAAGATGCTGTGTATCAAGTTGTGTGTTGCCAGATTTTTGTATGACACGTATGTTACTTATTTTCCCTGACCGTTCTATAGTTATTTCTATGATACTATTTTCAAGTCTTATTGAATCATCTTTGATGATAGGTGAATTAATGTATCGGTAGGCATTTTGATAAATTTTACTTAATTGGTTCATGTAACTGAGTTGTTTTAATCCAAGTTCAGTGTCTTGTTTAACTCCATGGTTTGAAGAAAGGTAGTAATTGTCGCCAGCTGAGGTAAATGAAGCAAAGCCTTTTTGTAAATCGTTGAGAGTAAATTTTTTCTTTGAAGCGATAGGGAGTTCTTTTTTTGGTTCTAATAATTCTAATTTTGAACTATTTTCTAATCCTTTTTCTACCATGGGGCGATATTTTTTTGATACCGGCTTTTCTTCAGGAGCAATTTTTAAAGCATGTTCTTGAAGACTGATCGGTGGTGCAGGTTTGACGATTAAAGGATTATCAGGCAACGTTGTATGAGAATCTCCATCCTGATTTTTTTGAACATCTTCTTTGGTCTCGTTTTTTAAACGTGTTGCGTCATCAGAATTATTTTCTTCTTCTGCTGTTTCTTGATTATGACCTTGTATAAAAGCTTGTGTTCGATCAGCAAATTCTATTTTTTGTGGCTCTTGCATAAAAATAACTTGTGCTCGTACATCCTGATTATTGTACTGTTTGGCCGGATCAGGTTCTTTGGCAAGAGGGTCAAGCGGTTTTAATGTTATCATGATAATTCCTACTAATAAATGGAGTATAATCGATATGTATAACCATACAATTAAATATTTTTTTTCTTGGTAATCTTCCATACGTTTCCTTGTATGGGGAAGAGTATGATTGTTTTTCTAAAAAAATCATAGAATTTTTTTTAAATTATGAAATTTTGTGAGTTTAAAGTGTGTTTTTGTTGTCTGTATCGTGCATGAAGGGTTGATTCTATGTGTTTTTGATTGTCCAGTTTTTAGATACCGTACGATTTCTGTAAAAAATTTCTGGCTTGGTGTAAAAATGATGTCATTTTCTATAAGTGTTAGGAGGAGTATTTTTTGTTGTAAAACTTGATGTAGTGATAAAAATGTAATTTTTTCTATACCGCACTTAGACTGTATTGTTTCTAAAGTTTTTTGTGCTTGTTGGGTAATAAAATCATCGACTTTGGTGAGTTGGTTCATGGTGCTGATGAGATTGTTTTCAAATCGACTGTCTGCTGTAATGCATGCAGGAATAACAGAATTTCGAATTCTGTTGCGTAAGTACAGGTCGCTTGTGTTAGTTTGGTCTGTGTAGTAGGCGATGTTGTTGGTATGCAGATAATGTAAAATGTCTGTTTTGGTATGGTGCAAAATCGGTCGCACGTACATGCCATCTGTGTGCTGTATACCAGTCAGACCAGTTAAGGACGCTCCGCGAAAGAGTCGAATAAAAAATGTCTCTTGTTGATCTTGTTGGTGATGCGCAAGAACGATTGCAGTAGCACCAAACTTTTGAGCGCAATTTTCCAAAAAAAATCGTCGCATATTTCTACCAAGTTCTTCTTGTGAGCCATTCCATTTTGGCTCAAATTTAAGCTCAGATATCTTTTTTGTAATAAATTGTACATTAAGACTATCGCAAGTTGTTTGGCACAACTGAGTAGCAATTTGGGATGATTCTTGCCATTCATGGTCAAGGTGCGCTGCAATAATCGTTATGTTGGTATTGTGACGATATTCAACTAATTTATGTAATAGATAGATTGAATCTGGTCCGCCAGAAAGACCAATAATAATATTTGTATGAGAAGTAAGAATAGAAGTTTGTAGGGGGGGAAATTCGTCAGTCATTTTTTTAAAATAAAAATTTTTATTGATACGATAAGTATAAAGGGATACTCATATTTTTACAAATATGAGTATCCCTTTATACTTATTTATTATGGAGTTCGTCTATTGTTAGGGCTTGTTTTTTCTAAGAAAAGCCAATCTCCCCCTGTTTCTAAAAGCTCATCCATGTCAATAATATTTTCTTGGTATGTACCTTCTTGATTGATTTTTTTGGTATCTGTTTTTTTAAAACTTCTATCGCCAAAAAATTTTGTACCAACTTCAGTTCCTACGTAAATCACTATACAAGGTTTATCCGTTAATTTTCTGCCATCGTAAAGTTGTTTAAATATTTTTTTATTTTCTTCGCCTTGTTCTTCAACGAACCTTAATAATTCTTGAGTTTGAGCTGATAATGTTATGCGTTGCGGTAAAGCTGGGTCGTTGTTGTTCATGCAAGCAAGTATACTTTTTTTGCCTGTTTCAATATCTGTTACTAAGTTTGCAAAGAGACTTTGTGCTACAATAAATTCAGAATCATCGATTTTGTGAAGAATATGAGGTAATGCTTGCACAGCTGATCTTTTAATGCTGATGTGGTCAGGATCTTTACCATTATTTTTTAAAATAATATTGATAAGCCGCTCATCAGTTGATTGAGCAGGATATTTTTTATCTAAAGTAAAAGTTGGTATGAGGCCTTTTGAAACTTCGGTTAATCCACTGCCTGCAGAACCAGTTAGATCGTTGAGTCCATAAATATTTATAGATCGTTTAGCATGATATGTTCCATTTTTTGATGTTAATGGATCGATATCAAGTACTGGTGTTGCCATGAATATTGCGGTATCAATTTCAAGTTGTTTTGGATCAACCTGAAGTTCATATGCCATTGTTTTTAAATTTTGAGCAGCATTATGGAGTACATTACCACCATGGCTATGGCCCATAAGCATTATTTTTAATTTGCCCGATTGGCGAAGTTTGCCTGTTGGATCGTGACGATCCAAATCTTTAACAATAGTATGCGCTAACTCTTTACCAGCTAAAGCACGTTCGTCATGGCTTAATGCACCACTCCATTCTGAAGCATGAAATTCTACTCGAGATTGTGATGCTAAAGAAAGTTTTTGAAAAAATTGTAATAAATCTTGTGTTAACGGTTTGTCTTCGTTTTCTCCAAAAGATTTTGCATCGCTAAATGTTCCATGAACTACATAAGCAAGAGTGACGTTTTCATCGGATTTATTACGTCGAGCAATTGTATGATTTGCCACGGTTTGGCAAGCTGGTTTTTTTACAGATGTTGTTAATTGTTCATCGCTTTTTGATGCTGGTATTGTAGGATTTTTTTCGCAAAGATCCATTTCTAGTTCATAAATATCTGAACCAGATCGAGACTTTTTAAACATTTTTGCTTCTGTTTTTATATTATGTGTCATGATTGTTGTTATTGCATTAAGCTGATCTTGTGTATGATTTGCAAAAGCATAAAAATCAGCGTAGGGCATCATTCTCTGATTAGTTATGTGTTGTGTTGATCGATGTTTTTGCTTTATGTGATGCATTACAAAGTCTTTTAATATTTGCCGTTGTCTTTGGTGCTCAAGTTCTATTTTTTGTTGTTCTTGTGCAACTACAGTTTGTGCGGCTTGTTGTGTTGCTTGCGTCATGACACCTTGGATAAAAGCTTGGCTGACATCGGTTCTGATTTTTTGAGCTTGTCGTTGTAAGTATGGTTTTTTACTAAGTTCAACTTTTTTGTAGAACTTTGGATTATATATTTTGCAATTTAAAAGTATATTTTCAACATAACGTTGTTGTGCAAGTTTTTCTTGTTCATCTCGTTGTTCTAAGTACGGTTTTTGATAGACAATAATTTGTTTATCGCTTGCAAAGATACTTGTTAGTATCATGAAAGATGCAAAACATGATTTTGTGTATAATTTCATAATTTTTCTCTCTAATAAATTCCACCTGAAAATATAATATCATGGAAAAAGTCGTATTGCAAACACTTGGCTCCATGTTTATTTCAGGTAGAAAACAGAATTTTTATGAAAAAAGATACTTTTTAAGATCTTGACGAACTTGATAGATATTTTTATTGTTACATTCGATCGAATCTATGTTCATAGATTGTGCAGCAGTAATATTTTCTGGTGTATCATCGATGAAAATTGACGACTCTGGTGATATTTGAAACGCTTGTAAGCAATGCTTAAAGATAGCAATATCTGGTTTTATGAGCTTTGTTTGGCCAGAGGTCATGATGCCATCAAATGTTGGTTTACCGTTATGCATAAAAATTTCAGGAAATTCTTGTTGCAAAAGTGTAAAAGAATTTGGGTCCCAGTTTGATAAAACGTAAAGATTGTATCCTTTATCTTTCAGTTCATGAAGGAATGCAATTCCTTCGATAATCGATCTTCGCGATGCAATTAATTGAGTTGGGTTCGTCATCATCATGACGGTATTGATTAAAAGTTCTTTTTCTGCTGCTGAAAGCGATAATGAATTGATATGGTCAATCATGATTGCCTGAATATTTTCAAGAGGTTGTATGCCACATTGCCAGTCGACCATAATACCAGGCATCAGCATCGATTCGTTATATACTTGAATTGTTGATACCGCAGGAGCTCCTGCTAAAGCATCATACAACATTTTGCGAGAAGGGGTTTTGAATTGGTATCGTGAAAATAATTCTTGTAGTATATATTTTCCAATAGTTTTCATGCCAACTTCGTAAAAAGCTTGTAAATCGTTGGTTGTGCACAAGACACCGTCAAGATCAAAGATAATATTTTTTTTACCAGTTGTGCTTGCGTGAGGAATTTGTGTTTTTTGATGGTACATGTACGTTACGATCGATTCAGATTTTGAAAGATCTGTGCGATCTTTACTTACAATAGTTTGCATTTGTAGTGTTGCAAAAAAAGTTATCAAGGTAAAGGTAAAGTTTTTCATAAGTTATTTTTATGTATGGTTATTATATGATTAATTTTAGTATAGCAGATATAATCTTTTGGTAAAAAGGAAGAGTGTGTTTTTCTATAACTTGTCTGACTATTCTATTTGTGATACTATAATTGTAAAATTGTTGCTGTTATTTTTCAATATAAAATAAAAAGTTGGATTGCGATGTGTTTTTTGCATATTTTTATAGTTTTCTTTGGTTTGTTATCATCTTTATTACAAGCAATGGATCCTTTCGATTCAGGTGTTTGGAAGCATATTAAAGAAGGTCATTTTTATGATAAAAAAATTAAGTATAAAGATGTGATTATCAATGAAAAAACAAAAGTTATCAGCGCAGAGTTTTTGGTTAAGCAAAATTTTCAGCGAAAAACTTTGTTTCCTAATCTAGATGAAACTGAAATAGAAAAGGCTATTATTCGAGCTTGGCATAATAAAGAGGTTTGTTGCTCTAATCCTTTTGGGTTAAGTTTTCAAAGGGATCCGCAAACAGATCTTTACGTTGGCTTATTTTGTGATGGGGAAAAAAAGACTGCTTACCCTGTATTGACCTATATTACACAAAAACAGCTTCATGATGCTGTAAACAATGGTGCAAAGATACATATTGGGGTATTTGCAAAGTATCATTCTAAGCATAAAATATTTGAATTAGAAGAAAAGTCGTATGAAAAAGATTCTGTTGAAATTCAAGATCTTGCTAAAAAAGGAGATTTTGTTGCATCAAATGGTGATAAAGTTCAGTTAAAAGATATTTCACATCTTATGGATCCAAAATTTCCACAAAAATCGATTCTTGTTGAAATTGATTTGCCGTAAAGATACTAAAACTTAAAATTTTATTTTTTTATTGATTCAATCGATCGTCAAATTCAAATTCAAAAAAATTTATATCAGGTGCTGTTGAAGATGTTGAAAAGTCATGAAAATCAAAAAATTCTAATGGCAAGTAGACTTTTTTTGCATCAGTTTCTTTTTGATGCGTAAGCTCTGATTGTAAATTTTTAACTTTTTCTCTAAGTTGTATAATTTCTTTTTCCATTACATGATTTTTTTTAGCAATCTCGTAGATAAGTTGTCTTGATTCAAGTGCTATAGACTGAAATCTAAGCGTATCTGTTCTAAGTTCATTAAGGATGTTGATAGGGTCTTGAGATTTTTGTTTTTTTGTTGAAATCGCTTGTGAAACAATAGTAACGCTGCTTGCTATATTCGATTGAGGTCTTTTTTTTGGTCTTAAAATACTAGGAGTTTTGATTGCGTGATTATCATCATCCATAGCTACAATCATGCTTGATAATGTTATAAAAAACGAATAGATGAGTACTGTAGAAAGAAAATTCATAAAATTCCTTGGATAATTTATATGAAGTTGGGGTAGGTTAGAATAGTTTTTTACTATAATGTAGAATTTCAATTTTGTTTACAAAAATTCTAGTTGTACAATAAAAGTCCTGAGTTTTTATCTCAGGACTTTTATTGTACAACTATGAAAACATGCTTAAATATCTAAGTTTTTCACAAATTTACCGTTATCTTCGATAAATTGTTTTCTTCCATTGACGTTATCGCCCATTAAGTTAGAAAACCATGCGTCTGCTTCTAAGCCATCTTCGACTTTTACTTGCAGTAAAAGTCGAGTTTGTGGGTCCATTGCAGTTTCCCATAATTGTTCAGGGTTCATCTCACCAAGACCTTTATATCGTTGTATGTACATCTGAGGTTTGCTGAATTGGCCAATTGCATGGCTTAATTTTAAAATACCTTGGTCAGAAATTCCCTTTTCTTTGTTTGAGTGTGCAAGAGTCCATCTATTGTTTTCTAGAATCATTAATGGTTCGATCATACGCTTAAGTTCATGAACTCTATCAGAACTAAAAAAGCTTATAGGCAAGATCCACGAAATATTTGATTTGGTAAATATTAACGATTGTTCTTCAAAAGGATGAATTGTTTCGATTGAATTTTCACTATTTTCAGGGGTGTCACAGCTCATCACAACAGCTTGAGTTTTTTCTGGTTTTTTCATGTCGATCGTAAAATCAGAAAAATATTTTTTGAGTTGTTTTATAAGTGCTTGTATGTTGTCAAGAGCAATTAATTCTTCTTGATAAACAAATAATGCAAGTTGATGACTATATTTATATTCTAGGTTGTAAAATATACTCATGTCTTGATTAACTGCTTCATATTCTGAAAGATATTTTAAAATCGTTGCAAATTCGATACTGTTTTCTTTTTTTACATCAAGTGATAAGGTTAAGTTTTGTTCCGCCCAGTTAAAAATGAGTTGTTTTAAGCTGGCATCATCACTTAAGTATTGTGACTGTTTACCAATTTTTACTTTATATAAAGGCGGTTGAGCGATATATAAATATCCCATTTCGATGAGAGGTTTCATGTACCGAAAGAAAAACGTTAAAAGTAAGGTACGAATATGAGATCCATCAACGTCAGCATCAGTCATTAAAATGATTTTATGGTATCGTGATTTTTCGTGATTAAATTCTTCAGGGTTTTCTATATTGCATCCCACAGCAGAAATTAATGCTTTAATCTCTTCGTTTGCAAGCATTTTATCAAGGCGAGCTTTTTCTACGTTTAAAATTT
>JACCDX010642008.1_pt1 | contig 17016 bp, 12 predicted proteins | sample 7449681 | NCBI WGS metagenome assembly JACCDX01 (sample SAMN15323450, study PRJNA562643) | freshwater metagenome | isolation source: river surface water | place: USA:Blue River Watershed | collected 2017-08-18 | reverse complement strand
TCCTTACTCAATAATTTTTGCGACGACGCCGGCGCCGACGGTACGGCCGCCTTCACGGATCGCAAAGCGCAGGCCCTGCTCCATAGCGATCGGGGCAATCAAGGCCACCTTGATCTTCACGTTATCGCCAGGCATCACCATCTCGGTACCCTCGGGCAGCTCCACCGAACCCGTCACGTCCGTCGTACGGAAATAAAACTGCGGACGGTAGTTATTAAAGAACGGCGTATGACGGCCGCCCTCTTCCTTGGAGAGCACATACACCTCAGCCTCAAACTTGGTGTGCGGGGTGATCGAACCGGGCTTGGCCAACACCTGACCACGCTCGACTTCCTCACGCTTGGTACCACGCAACAAAATACCGACGTTGTCACCGGCCTGGCCCTGATCCAACAGCTTACGGAACATCTCCACGCCCGTGCAGGTGGTCTTCAGCGTGGGCTTAATCCCCACAATCTCAATCTCTTCACCCACCTTCACAATGCCACGCTCCACACGGCCCGTGACCACCGTACCGCGGCCCGAAATCGAGAACACGTCTTCAATCGGCATCAAAAATGCACCATCCACAGCACGCTCAGGCGTGGGGATGTACGAATCCAGCGCCTCGGCCAGCTTCAAAATCGCGCCCTCACCCAGGTCACCCTTGTCGCCTTCCAAGGCCAGCTTCGCCGAACCCTTGATGATCGGCGTGTCGTCGCCAGGAAACTCGTACTTGGAGAGCAGCTCACGCACTTCCATCTCCACGAGCTCCAACAACTCAGCATCGTCCACCATGTCGCACTTGTTCAAAAACACAATGATGTAAGGCACACCCACCTGGCGGGCCAACAAAATGTGCTCACGCGTCTGGGGCATCGGACCATCCGCAGCCGAACACACCAAAATCGCTCCGTCCATCTGCGCAGCACCCGTAATCATGTTCTTCACATAGTCAGCGTGCCCCGGGCAGTCCACGTGCGCATAGTGACGGTTGGCCGTCTCGTACTCCACGTGCGCCGTGTTAATCGTAATACCACGGGCCTTCTCTTCAGGCGCCGCATCAATCTCGTCGTACTTCTTCGCCTCTCCACCAAACTTGGCCGCCAACACAGTGGCAATCGCCGCCGTCAACGTGGTCTTACCATGGTCCACGTGACCAATCGTCCCTACGTTCACATGCGGTTTGGTGCGCTCAAACTTACCCTTGGCCATGATGTGTTTCCTTTGTCAATCAAAAATAGTTAGGTTTAAAAATCGGATTTAAAAATTGTTATGGAAAATCGTATTACTTGGTGCGGCTGCTGACCACGGCTTCCGCCACGTTCTTGGGAGCCTCGCTGTAATGCTTGAACTCCATCGTGTACGTTGCGCGGCCCTGGGTGAGCGAACGCAGCGTGGTGGCGTATCCGAACATTTCAGAGAGCGGCACCTCAGCTTTAATGGCTTTTCCTCCGCCCACCATGTCGTCCATGCCTTGGACCATGCCGCGGCGTGACGACAGGTCGCCCATCACCGTGCCAGCGTAGTCTTCCGGGGTTTCCACTTCGACGGCCATCATGGGCTCGAGCAGAACTGGATTGGCCTTGCGGCAGCCATCTTTAAAGGCCATCGAAGCGGCCAACTCAAACGCGATTTGCGATGAGTCTACGTCGTGGTACGAGCCATCGAACAGCGTCACTTTGACGTCGACCACCGGGTAGCCGGCCATCACACCGCTGTTCATGGTGTCCTTTACGCCTTTGTCGACCGAAGGAATGAATTCACGGGGAACCACACCGCCCTTGATGGCATCGACAAACTCGTAGCCCTTGCCCTCGTCCTGCGGCTCAATCTTGAGCCAAACGTGGCCGTACTGTCCTTTACCGCCGGACTGCTTCACGTACTTGCCCTCGATTTCGGTGGGCTTGCGGATGGTCTCGCGATAGGCCACCTGGGGCTTGCCCACTGTGGCCTCGACACCGAACTCGCGTTTCATACGATCGACAATAATCTCAAGGTGCAACTCGCCCATGCCAGAAATAATGGTCTGGCCCGACTCCTCGTCGGTGCGCACACGGAACGACGGATCTTCTTTCGCCAGTCGGCTCAACGCAATGCCCATCTTTTCTTGATCGGCTTTGGTCTTGGGCTCAACGGCCTGCGAAATCACGGGCTCAGGGAACACCATGCGCTCCAACACAATTTCTGCATCGGGATCACACAGGGTCTCGCCCGTGGTGACCTCTTTGAGTCCCACGCAGGCGGCGATGTCACCGGCCAACACTTCGCTGATCTCTTCTCGGTTGTTCGCATGCATCTGCAGCACGCGGCCAATCCGCTCTTTTTTGCCCTTGATTGGGTTGTACACGGTGTCGCCGGATTTCAGCACGCCGGAGTACACACGGATGAAGGTGAGCTGACCCACAAACGGATCGGTCATCAGCTTAAACGCCAACGCAGAGAATTTTTCGTTGTCGTCGGCCTTGCGGGATGCAGGCTGCTCACGCGCGTCCGTGCCCTGAACCGGCGGGATATCGATCGGCGAAGGCAAGAAATCAATCACCGCATCGAGCATGCGCTGCACACCTTTGTTCTTAAAGGCGGTGCCGCAGAGCATCGGCTGAACCTCGGTCGAAATAGTGCGAATCCGCAAGCCTTTCTTGATCTCGGCCTCGTCGAGGTCGCCGTTCTCAAGGTACTTGTTCATAAGCTCTTCGGATGCTTCTGCAGCAGCCTCAAGCATTTTTTCACGCCACTCTTTGGCGGTCGCCATCAACTCCGCGGGGATGTCTTGGTATTCGAACTTCATGCCTTGTGAGGCCTCATCCCAAATGATGGCGCGCATCTTGATCAGATCCACCACGCCTTTGAAGTTTTCCTCCGCACCAATCGGAATCACGACAGGAATCGGGTTGGCACGCAGACGGGTTTTCATCTGATCCACGACCTTGAAGAAGTTCGCACCCGTGCGGTCCATTTTGTTGACAAAGGCCAGGCGCGGCACTTTGTACTTGTTGGCCTGACGCCAGACGGTCTCGGACTGGGGCTGAACGCCGCCCACAGCGCAATACACCATGCAAGCGCCGTCGAGCACACGCATGGAGCGCTCAACCTCAATGGTGAAGTCCACGTGTCCCGGAGTATCAATAATGTTGAAGCGATGCTCGGGATAGGACATATCCATGCCCTTCCAGAAACAGGTGGTGGCCGCCGACGTAATCGTGATGCCGCGCTCCTGCTCTTGCTCCATCCAGTCCATGGTGGCCGCACCGTCGTGCACCTCACCAATCTTATGGTTCACGCCGGTGTAATAAAGACTCCGTTCCGTGGTGGTGGTCTTACCAGCGTCAATGTCAGCACTGATACCGATGTTGCGGTAGCGCTCAATGGGGGTCTTACGGGCCATAAAAAATCCTGCTTCTTCTGTCTAGTCAATCAGTTAATCGAGTCATGCACTGGGGTGGTTGCACCGCAGCCGCTTTAGAAACGGAAGTGTGAGAAGGCCTTGTTGGCTTCAGCCATACGGTGGACTTCGTCACGCTTTTTCACGGCGCCGCCACGGCCCTCAGCGGCTTCCAGCAATTCGCCGGCAAGCCGAAGATTCATCGACTTCTCACCGCGTTTTTTTGCGGCCTCACGAAGCCAACGCATCGCCAAGGCTGAACGGCGAGAAGGACGGACCTCGACCGGCACCTGGTAATTTGCACCGCCCACGCGACGGCTCTTGACCTCGACGGCCGGCTTCGCGTTGGTTAATGCTTGATGAAAAATTTCAATGGGGTTCTTGTTGGCTTTTTTCTCGATGAATTCGAATGCGCCATAAACAATGCGCTCAGCCACTGCTTTTTTACCGTGGAGCATCACCACGTTGATGAATTTCGAGACATCTTCGCTGCCGAACTTGGGATCAGCGAGAACAATACGTTTAGGTACTTCGCGACGACGAGGCATTTCAATTTTCCTTATTCAGTTGATCCAACGATCTCAATAACTGCGAGACCATCGGCTCAGCCCAGCACATGCTTCTTTTGTCTGGACCCTTACATGACGCGATGGTGGTTAGACCATTGCGTCTCCTGTGAGGCATTCAAGGCAGGTGCTTCGACCAACGACGGCCGAGGCACATGGCCTTACGCTGCCTTCGGACGCTTCGAACCGTATTTGGATCGCGACTGCTTGCGATCTTTTACGCCCTGCAAATCGAGTGATCCACGCACGATGTGGTAGCGCACGCCGGGCAAGTCCTTCACACGGCCGCCACGAATCAACACCACTGAGTGCTCTTGAAGGTTGTGGCCCTCACCACCGATGTAGCTGATGACCTCAAAGCCATTGGTGAGACGCACCTTGGCGACTTTACGTAACGCAGAGTTCGGCTTTTTCGGAGTGGTGGTGTAGACGCGGGTGCAGACACCGCGACGCTGGGGGCTGCCCTGCAACGCCGGGCTCTTGCTCTTGATGGTCTCCGTGGTTCGCGGCTTGCGAACCAGCTGGTTAATGGTGGGCATTGTTCTCTAGTCTTTCGTAAGCAAAAAACGAATCGGGGATTCGCATCTCGGATTCGCCAAACGGCGAAAAGCCTTAGATTTTCAAGGATTTACGGGCGGGCTGTCAACTACAGAAACCAAGAATCATGCATTGCAACATCCCGTGGCGGACCCGGCCGTAATTTCATAATGCGAAATAACCTGCAATTCATCAATAAAAACGGCGCCGACCTTTCGATGGGCGCCGTTTTGGACGACTCGACGTTGATTGCTTCGGGGCTTTTGGCCCCTCGCACTAACCATCGGACTCAGGCGGGAGTGCTTCCCTCCGCTTCCGCGCCACCCTCAGACTCGGTCTCGGCCTCAGGGCTTGCGAACAATGCCTCGGCCTCGATCGCCGCCTGCTGGGCTGCGGTCTGGGCTTCAGCGGCTTCGATCGCCTCACGCTCCTTGCGTGCCTTGTGATACGCCAGGCCCGTGCCCGCGGGAATCAATCGGCCGACGATCACGTTTTCCTTCAGGCCACGCAGCTCGTCGCGCTTGCCCATGATGGCGGCCTCGGTCAGCACGCGGGTGGTCTCCTGGAAGGAGGCCGCGGAGATGAACGAGTCGGTTGAGAGCGAGGCCTTGGTAATACCCAGGAGCTTGTTCTCGTAGCTGGCCGGGCGCTTGTTCTCGGCCGCGACACGATCGTTCTCATCGAGCAACTCAGAACGCTCAACCTCTTCACCGTTGATGAAGCGGGTGTCGCCAGCATCCGTAACACGGACACGGCGCAGCATCTGACGCACGATGACCTCGATGTGCTTGTCATTGATCTTCACACCCTGCAGACGGTAAACATCCTGCACTTCGTCCACGATGTAACGGGCCAGGGCCTCAACGCCGAGCAGACGCAGAATGTCTTGCGGATCTGCGGGGCCATCGACAATCAATTCACCCTTGTTCACGATCTGACCGTCATGCACAAGCACGCTCTTTTCTTTCGAAATCAGCGTTTCGACCTGAACACCATCCATGTCGGTAATGATCAGCCGCTGCTTGCCCTTGGTGTCTTTACCAAAGGACACGGTGCCGGTCACTTCGGCCAGCATGCCAGCGTCTTTGGGTGAACGGGCTTCGAAGAGCTCGGCCACGCGGGGCAGACCACCGGTAATGTCACGGGTCTTCTGGGACTCTTGAGGAATACGCGCCAACACTTCGCCGACCGCAACCTCTTGGCCATCACGCACCGTGATCAGGGCGCCCACCGGGAACGAGATGTTCACGCTGTGATCGGTGCCGGCGATTTTCACTTCTTCGCCGCTGGCATCAATCAATTTCACCTGCGGACGGACACCCTTGACCTGCACACCACCACGACGTTTCGCGTCGATGACCACCAGCGTTGAAAGGCCGGTAATCTCATCGATTTGTTTGGCGACAGTCACACCTTCTTCCACGTTCTCAAACTTCACGCGGCCGCCGTACTCACTGATGATCGGCCGTGTCAACGGATCCCACGTGGCGAGCAACGCACCGGCTTTCACAGCCTTGCCATCCATAGAAAGCAGCGTTGCACCGTAAGGCACTTTGTGGCGCTCACGTTCACGTCCGTTGTCATCGGTGATCAACACTTCGCCAGAACGCGAGATCACGATGGGCTCGCCCTTGGCGTTGGTGACGTAGCGCATGGTGGGCGTGAACCGGACCGTGCCGTTGGATTTTGCTTCCACGCCGCTGGCGGCAGCCGTACGCGAGGCCGCACCACCGATGTGGAAGGTACGCATGGTCAGCTGGGTGCCGGGCTCACCGATCGACTGCGCAGCAATCACACCGACTGCCTCACCCACGTTGACCAGATGGCCACGTCCAAGGTCGCGGCCATAGCACTTGGCACACAAACCAAAGCGTGTTCCGCAGGTCAGCGGTGTGCGCACGCGAACCTCATCGATGCCCAGGCGCTCAATGTCTTCTACCGCGTCTTCATCGAGCAGTTTGCCCGACTCGAACAATGTCTCTTGCGTCTCGGGATTGACGACTTCGGCAGCAGTCACGCGGCCGAGAATGCGGTCACGGAGCGCTTCGATGACTTCACCACCCTCAACCAAGGCTTTCATGTTGATGCCGTTCGCAGTGCCGCAATCGTCTTCGATCACAACCAGATCCTGCGTGACATCGACCAGACGACGGGTCAGGTAGCCAGAGTTCGCTGTTTTCAATGCGGTATCGGCCAGACCCTTACGTGCACCGTGGGTCGAGATGAAGTACTGCAACACGTTTAAGCCTTCACGGAAGTTCGCCGTGATCGGGGTCTCAATAATGGAGCCATCCGGCTTGGCCATCAGACCACGCATGCCGGCGAGCTGACGGATCTGCGCAGCAGAACCGCGGGCACCGGAGTCGGCCATCATGTAGATCGAGTTAAACGATTCTTGGCGCACGTCTTTGCCGTGGCGATCTTTGACCGGCTCACTGGCCAGCTGATCCATCATGGCCTTGCCCACCTGATCGCCTGCACGGCCCCAGATGTCCACGACCTTGTTGTAGCGCTCACCCTGCGTGACAAGACCCGATGCGTACTGCTGCTCGATCTCTTTGACCTCTTTCTCTGCCTTCGACAGGATGTCAACCTTCTGCGGCGGCACAAGCATGTCGTCAACGCAGATCGAGATGCCGGCACGTGTGGCCAATGCGAAGCCAGACTGCAGGAGTTTGTCGGCAAAGATCACGGTGTCACGTAGGCCGCAACGGCGGAACGACACGTTGATGAGGCGCGAGATCTCTTTCTTTTTCAGGGCCTTGTTCATGTGAACAAACGACAGGCCGGGAGGCAGAATCTTCGAGAGCAGCGCACGGCCCACCGTGGTTTCGTACCGGGTGATCTTGGGCGTCTTGGCCCGGGTCACCGGATCAAGGTCGACTTCATTGATGCGGACCGTGATCTTGGTGCCCAGCTCGACTTGCTGGTTGCCATACGCACGCTCCACTTCGGCAACATCGGCAAAGAACATGCCTTCGCCTTTGCCATTCACGCGCTCGCGGGTGGTGTAGTACAAACCCAGCACGATGTCTTGCGACGGCACGATCGAGGGTTCGCCGTTGGACGGGAAGAGCACGTTGTTCGATGCCAGCATCAGCGTGCGGGCTTCCATCTGGGCCTCGATCGACAGGGGCACGTGAACGGCCATCTGGTCGCCGTCAAAGTCTGCGTTAAATGCAGCGCAAACCAACGGGTGCAGCTGAATGGCCTTGCCCTCAATCAGCACCGGCTCAAAGGCTTGGATGCCCAGGCGGTGCAAGGTCGGTGCGCGGTTCAGCAACACAGGATGCTCACGAATCACTTCTTCCAGAATGTCCCAGACCTCGGGCACCTGCTGCTCCACGAGTTTCTTGGCGGCCTTGATGGTCGTGGCCATACCGCGAAGCTCCAGCTTGTTGAAGATGAAGGGCTTGAACAACTCGAGCGCCATGAGCTTGGGCAGTCCGCACTGATGCAATTTGAGTGTGGGTCCCACCACGATCACGGAACGGCCGGAATAATCCACGCGCTTGCCCAACAGGTTCTGACGGAAACGGCCGCCCTTACCTTTGATCATGTCAGCCAGCGATTTCAACGGGCGCTTGTTGGCACCGGTCATGGCCTTGCCGCGACGGCCGTTATCGAGCAGAGAATCCACCGCCTCCTGCAGCATGCGCTTCTCGTTGCGCACGATGATGTCAGGCGCCTTTAACTCAAGCAGACGGCGCAGGCGGTTATTAAGTTTGATCACGCGGCGATACAGATCATTCAGATCGGATGTCGCAAAACGGCCGCCATCAAGCGGCACCAGCGGACGCAATTCGGGCGGCAGCACCGGCAGCACCTCGAGAATCATCCACTCGGGCTTCACGCCCGACTTCTGGAAGCCCTCTAAGACTTTCAGGCGCTTTGCGATCTTCTTGATCTTGGCTTCCGACGATGTTTCGGCAAGCTCGGTGCGCAGCTTGGTGATCTCGCTGTCGAGATCGATTTCACGCAGAAGCTCACGGATGCCCTCGGCACCCATCATGGCCACAAACTCATCGCCGTACTGCTCTTGCTTGGCCAGGTAATCGTCTTCGGTCATGATCTGACCGCGCTTAAGTGGCGTGTTGTCGGGATGAATCACCACAAAGGCTTCGAAATACAACACCCGCTCGATGTCGCGCAGGGTCATATCCAACACCATGCCCAGACGGGAGGGCAGGGACTTCAGAAACCAGATGTGGGCGACCGGACTGGCCAGATCAATATGGCCCATGCGCTCACGGCGCACCTTGGTCAGGGTGACTTCAACGCCGCACTTCTCACAGATCACGCCACGGTGCTTGAGGCGTTTGTACTTGCCGCACAGGCACTCATAGTCTTTCACTGGGCCAAAGATCTTGGCGCAGAACAGACCGTCGCGTTCGGGTTTGAAGGTTCGGTAGTTGATGGTCTCAGGCTTTTTAACTTCACCGTAGGACCATGAACGGATTTTGTCAGGCGATGCCAGACCGATCTTGATCTTGTCAAAAACCTGGTCTTGCTGAACCTGCTTAAATAAATCGAGTAGCGCTTTCATTTGTCACTCTCTCCTGATTAACCGCGCTCAAGGTCAATGTCGATACCGAGCGAACGGATCTCTTTGACCAGCACGTTGAAGGACTCGGGCATTCCTGCATCGATGGTGTGCTCGCCTTTGACCAGGTTTTCATAGACCTTGGTACGGCCACCGACGTCGTCGGACTTGACCGTGAGCATCTCTTGCAACACATAGGATGCGCCGTACGCCTCCAGGGCCCAGACCTCCATCTCACCGAAACGCTGTCCACCAAACTGTGCCTTACCGCCCAGGGGCTGCTGAGTCACCAGCGAGTAAGGACCGGTAGAACGTGCGTGCATCTTGTCGTCCACCAGGTGGTGCAGCTTCAGCATGTGCATGTAGCCCACGGTGGTTTTACGATCAAACGGGTCGCCTGTGCGGCCATCAAGCAGCTGCACCTGGGTACGCGTTTGGGTGAGGCCCACACGTGCGGCCACCTCGTCGGGGTAGGCCAGCTCGAGCATGTTGTGGATCTCTTTTTCCGCAGCGCCATCAAACACTGGGGTTGCGAACGGGACACCGTCTTTCAGGTTGGCGGCCAATTCCACGACCTCTTTGTCGGACAGATGCTTGAGGTCCTCGGGATGGCCGCTCGTGTTGTAGACCTTTTCCAGATACTTGCGGACCTCGTTGCTTGCAGCCTGTGCTTCGAGAAGCTCGCCGATACGCTGCCCGATACCTTTGGCAGCCCAACCCAGATGGGTCTCAAGAATCTGGCCTACGTTCATACGAGAAGGAACACCGAGGGGATTTAAGACGATATCCACTGGTGTGCCATCGGCCATATAGGGCATGTCTTCCACGGGAACAATACGCGACACCACACCTTTGTTGCCATGGCGTCCGGCCATCTTGTCGCCCGGCTGCAGGCGGCGCTTCACGGCCAGATACACCTTGACCATCTTCAGTACACCCGGCAGCAGCTCATCACCCTGGGTAAGCTTTTTGTGCTTTTCTTCAAACGCCAAATCGAACTGGTGACGCTTCGCATCGATCGACTCTTTAAGACTCTCGAGCTGTTTTGCCGCAGTCTCGTCCGACAGGCGTATGTCAAACCATTGGTACTTGTCGAGATCGGCCAGATACGCGGCATCAATCGCAGTGCCTTTGGCGATCTTTTTCGGGCCACCATTGGCGGCCTTGCCGATCAGCAGCTTCTCAATACGCTGGAAGGTGTCAGCCTCAACGATACGCAACTGGTCATTCAGATCGAGACGGAAACGGCGCAGCTCATCGTCGATGATCTGCTGTGCACGCTTGTCACGGGCGATACCCTCGCGGGTAAAGACCTGCACGTCAATGACGGTGCCACTCATACCCGACGGCACACGCAGGGACGTGTCTTTCACATCCGATGCTTTTTCACCAAAGATGGCGCGCAAAAGTTTCTCTTCCGGAGTGAGCTGAGTCTCGCCCTTCGGCGTGACCTTACCGACCAGTACATCGCCGGCCTGGACTTCAGCCCCCACGTAAACGATGCCCGACTCGTCGAGACGGCCTAGCTGGCCTTCCGAGAGGTTCGAGATATCGCGGGTAATTTCCTCGGGTCCGAGCTTGGTGTCTCGGGCCAAGATCGACAGCTCCTCGATATGGACCGAGGTGTAACGATCATCGGAAACCACACGCTCGGAGATCAGAATCGAGTCTTCGAAGTTATAGCCGTTCCAAGGCATGAAGGCGACCAGCATGTTTTGACCAAGGGCCAATTCGCCCAGGTCTGTCGAAGCGCCGTCGGCAATCACATCGCCTCGAGCCACCACATCGCCGCGTTTTACGATAGGACGCTGGTTGATGTTCGTGTTCTGGTTCGAACGGGTGTACTTCTGCAGGTTGTAGATGTCTACACCGGATTCGCCGGATGCCGTCTCTGCATCGTTGACACGGATCACAACGCGACGCGAATCCACGTAATCGACAAACCCCCCTCGACGCGCCTGAACAACCGTGCCCGAATCCACTGCGCAAGTGCGCTCAATACCGGTGCCCACCAGCGGCTTCTGGGGCCGCAGGCAAGGCACGGCCTGCCGTTGCATGTTCGATCCCATCAAGGCACGGTTCGCGTCGTCGTGTTCCAAGAACGGAATCAGCGACGCTGCCACCGACACAATCTGTGACGGTGCCACGTCCATGTACTCGACCTTGTCGGCCGTGGACAGCGTGGTCTCGCCATTCACACGAACCGAAATCAGATCGCCCGTGAGTTTGCCCTTGGCATCGATTTCAGCGTTGGCCTGTGCAATCACATAACGGCCCTCTTCAATCGCAGAGAGGTATTCGATCTTGTCGGTGACCTTGCCGTCATCCACCTTGCGGTAGGGCGTCTCCAAAAAGCCGTACTCGTTTAAGCGTGCATACAGAGCCAACGAGTTGATCAGACCAATGTTCGGGCCTTCCGGCGTTTCAATCGGGCACACACGACCGTAATGGGTCGGGTGGACGTCACGGACCTCGAAGCCTGCGCGCTCGCGGGTCAGGCCGCCGGGCCCGAGAGCCGACACACGACGCTTGTGTGTGATTTCCGACAACGGGTTGGTCTGATCCATAAACTGCGATAGCTGGGAGGAGCCAAAAAACTCGCGAATGGCGGCCGTGATCGGCTTGCTGTTGATCAGGTCATAGGGCTGCAGATTGTCAGCCTCGGCCTGGCCAAGGCGTTCTCGCACGGCACGCTCGACACGTACGAGGCCGGAGCGGAATTGGTTCTCAGCAAGCTCTCCCACACAACGGACGCGACGATTGCCCAGGTGATCGATGTCATCGATTTCACCGCGGCCATTTCGCAGCGACACCAACAATTTGATGGTGTCGAGGATGTCTTCGTTGGTCAGCGTCATGGGGCCGGTGACTTCCTCGCGGCCCAGACGACGGTTGAATTTCATGCGGCCGACCGCCGAAAGATCATACGAGTCGGTGCTAAAGAACAGCCGATCAAACAGCATCTGCACGGCGTCTTCGGTGGGCGGCTCGCCCGGACGCATCATGCGGTAGATCGCAACACGTGCCGAAATCTGATCCGGGGTCTCATCGATCCGCAGGGTGGTCGACATGTAGGGGCCGTGATCCAGATCGTTGGTGTAGAGCGTTTTGATCTCACGAATCTTGGCGTCGCGCAGCTTGGTCAACAGCTCTTCGGTGATTTCTTCGTTGGCTTTCGCAATGATCTCGCCGGTCTCGGGATCGACCACGGCATGGGCCAGCACACGGCCCAGGAGATAGTCATCGGGAACACTGATCCGCTTTAAGCCCGCCTTCTCAATGTCGCGAATATGTTTGGCATTGATGCGCTTGTCGCGGCCCACAATGACATTACCGTTTTTATCGGTGATGTCGAAACGGGCCTGCTCGCCACGCAGACGATCCGGCACCAGGTCCATCTGGGCGCCCTCGGGCAACAACGCAAAATGGTCGAAGTCGAAGAAATGGGCAAGAATCTGCTCAACATTTAGGCCAATCGCCTTGAGCAGAATCGTGACGGGCATCTTGCGACGACGGTCCACTCGGAAATACAGAATGTCTTTGGGATCAAATTCAAAATCGAGCCACGAGCCACGGTAAGGAATCACGCGGGCAGAAAAAAGCAGCTTGCCGCTGGAGTGGGTCTTGCCACGATCGTGCTCGAAAAACACGCCCGGCGAGCGATGGAGCTGGCTCACGATGACACGCTCGGTGCCGTTGATCACGAACGAGCCGTTGTCGGTCATCAGCGGGATGTTGCCCATGAAGACTTCTTTTTCACGGATCTCTTTCACCGTCGGCTTGGCAGCCTCACGGTCATAGATCTTCAGGCGCACTTGGGCACGAATAGGAGCCTCAAAGGTCTGGCCGCGCAGCTGGCATTCGCGCACGTCAAAGGCGGGATGGCCTAATGTGAAGTACAAGAAATCCAGCTCGGCCATGCCGTTGTGGCTCTTGATCGGGAAAATCGATGTGAACGCGGCCTGAAGGCCCTGATTTTTACGCTCGGTCGGGGGACAGTCGGCCTGCAGAAACGCCCGGTACGACTCAAGCTGAGTCGCCAACAGGTAGGGAATGTCCAGCACCGGCTTACGTTTGGCGAAACTTTTGCGAATGCGCTTTTTCTCGGTGAAGTTGTATGCCATCACGGCTCCTATGAAGAAGTCCTTAAAAATTCAATCGAATGACCATTCGATCAACTTCAAGCCCACTGCACTGCTTACCATTCCGAGCTATGCGATGGTGACGCAGGGCATCACCATGGCGCAGCCCGCGCGGCCCGGCGCACGATAGACGTGCACCGGCGCGCGACACGGCAATTACTTCAGTTCGACCTTGGCGCCTGCCTCTTCGAGCTGCTTCTTCAGGGCTTCGGCATCAGCCTTGTTCACGCCCTCTTTCACAGGCTTCGGAGCACCGTCAACCGGGTCTTTGGCTTCTTTCAGGCCCAGACCGGTGCCAGCACCCACAACCTTAATCACTTCAACCTTCTTGTCACCGGCAGCGGCCAGCACCACGGTGAAGTCGGTCTTCTCTTCAGCGGCAGCACCACCGCCACCGCCAGCAGCAGCGGCAGGCGCTGCAACGGCAACTGCAGCAGCCGCAGCTGACACGCCAAACTTCTCTTCCATCGCCTTGATCAGTTCGGACAGCTCCAATACCGACATTGCGCCAATGGCTTCTAATACTTGGTCTTTACTCATGTTCAAACTCCAGATTTCAGTTCAGTTGTTAACGTTTAGATGTCTTGACGATCTAGGCCGATTCTTTTTCGCGTTTGTCACGCAACGCGGCAACCGTGCGAACAAATTTCGACGGTACTTCGTTGCACGTACGAACGAACTTGGCGATCGGGGCCTGCATCGTACCGAGCACTGTTGCGAGAAGCTCATCACGCGAGGGCATGCTGGCCAGCGCTTTCACGCCGTTGGCATCCATCAGGTAATTGGGCATCGCACCCGCTTTGATAACGAAGACATCGTTGCCTTTGGCAAAGTCATTCATGACTTTTGCTGCGGCCACGGGGTCTTTCGAAATGCCGTAAATCAACGGGCCTGACATCTGTCCGGCCAGAGATTCAAACGGCGTTCCGGTAACGGATCGACGGACCAATGTGTTTTTCAACACACGCAGGTACACGCCGGCGTTACGCGCCTTCTTGCGGAGATCGGTGATGTTGGCCACATCAAGACCACGGTACTCGGCAACGATGATGGACTGGGCCGTTGCCACCTGGGCAGAGACCTCATCAATCACCACAGCCTTCGCTTCGCGGTTTAGTGCCACATTTCACTCCTTCTCAATGTTTCGCCTCCCAACACAGGGAATTGAAACGGTTGAAACCGGCGATATCCTTGAAACGTCGATGCCTGTCCGCCAAACCAGCCGAGCAACTGAACACCGATGTCCTTGGGGTCGCCATCTGCGTTGGGAAAACATTCGGTTACGAACATTTAATTAAGTGCCCAGACTGCGGCACCCCAACGGTCTTTGATAACCTGCAGCCACCTGCCTATGCGGGCGGCTGCAGCCCAAAGTTCTGTTTTAAAACTCCTTATGCCGCTGCAATCGAGGCCTGGTCGACACGGATGCCGGGGCCCATGGTGGTCGAAATGGCCACCTTGCGCAGATACACACCTTTCGACGACGACGGCTTGGCCCGGTTCAGGGCATCGATCAATGCCACCAGGTTGGTTTTCAGCGCGTCAATCTCAAAGGAGGCCTGGCCGATCGTGCAGTGAACGATGCCGGCCTTGTCGGTGCGGTACTGCACCTGACCGGCTTTTGCATTTTTCACCGCCTGGGCTACATCGGGCGACACCGTTCCGACCTTCGGGTTCGGCATCAGGCCTCGAGGGCCAAGGATCTGGCCCAGCGTACCCACGATGCGCATCGTGTCAGGCGAGGCAATCAAAATGTCGAAGTCAATGTTGCCGGCCTTGATGCGCTCGGCCAGGTCGTCCATGCCCACGATATCGGCACCGGCCGCCTTAGCAGCCTCGGCCTTTTCGCCTTGGGCGAATACGGCGACACGTTTGGTCTTTCCCGTCCCGGCCGGCAGCACGATCGAACCGCGCACCAGCTGGTCGGATTTCTTCGCATCGATGCCCAGCTGAACTGCGACATCAACGGACTCTTTAAATTTGGCGGTCGCACAGGCTTTGGCCAGCTCCAGGGCCTCTTGGGCCGAGTAGAGCTTGGTGCGATCGACTTTGGCGCGGACGGCAGCGTAACGCTTTGAACCGGGCACCTTTGCGTTTTTCTGTTCTGCCATGATCAGATCCCCTCTACCGTGACGCCCATACTGCGGGCACTGCCTGCGACCGTGCGGACTGCAGCCTCAAGATCGGCAGCCGTGAGGTCAGGCATTTTGGTTTTTGCAATTTCTTCGGCCTGGGCCCGAGTGATCTTGCCCACCTTGTCGGTATGGGGCTTGGGCGATCCTTTGTCGAGCTTGGCTGCCTTCTTGATGAGCACCGTTGCAGGCGGTGTCTTCATGATGAAGGTGAAGGTCTTGTCGGCGAATGCCGTGATCACCACCGGAATGGGAAGGCCAGGCTCCATGCCCTGTGTCTGGGCATTGAAGGCCTTACAGAATTCCATAATGTTAAGACCGCGCTGACCGAGCGCCGGACCAATCGGTGGGGATGGATTGGCTTTGCCTGCAGGGACCTGCAGCTTAATGTAACCAACAATCTTCTTTGCCATACGGGCTCCTTTGTGAGTTCAAGCGCAAGCAGCGATTCGCCACCCACTCCTCGGTTAACTGCATTCAAACATCAACAACCACAACCAAGGCCACGCCGTGGCCAAAGCTGCACTCTGCGATCAGAGTTTTTCGACCTGACCGAATTCCAATTCCACCGGTGTCGCGCGACCAAAAATGGTGACCGACACCCGCAGACGATTTTTCTCGTAGTTCACTTCTTCAACGCTGCCGTTGAAGTCGGTAAACGGACCTTCCTTCACGCGCACCACCTCGCCCACCTCAAAGAGAATCTTGGGCCGCGGCTTCTCGACGCCTTCTTGCATCTGGGCCATGATCTTGTCGACCTCGGCCTGCGAGATCGGGGTGGGCTTGCTGCCCGAGCCGCCCACAAAACCGGTGACCTTGTTGGTGTTTTTCACCAAATGCCAGGTCTCGTCGTTCATTTCCATTTCCACCAGCACGTACCCCGGAAAAAAACGACGCTCCGAGATGGCCTTCTGGCCACCGCGAATCTCAACAACCTCTTCAACCGGCACAAGAATCTGGCCGAAATACTGCTGCATGTCGGCCCGATCGATGCGTTCTTGAATCGCCTTGGCAACACTTTTTTCCATGCCGGAAAAGGCATGCACCACATACCAACGTTTTGCCGACATTAGCGTTTCCATCCGAGGATCAAGTCATAAAGGGCCCACTCAAGGACCTTGTCTGCCAGCCAAAGAAACAGCGCCATCACAAATACAAAGGCAAACACAATGAGTGTGGTTTGTATGGTCTCTTTGCGCGTGGGCCACACCACCTTGCGGGTCTCATCGATGGAATGCTGAGCAAATCCAATGAAGCGACGGCCCGAGGGCGACAACAACGCCACCACGGCAGCCACAACGATGCCGCCCAGAAGGGCCGCTGCACGAAGCCAGACCGAGCTCTCGGCGAGCTGGTGAAATCCCACAATGCCGCCTAGCAGCACGAGCACTGCGACGGCCAACATGGCCTTGTCGGCAACGCTTGATTCACTGACGGTTTCAACTTGTGACATGGACGTCCTGTTTCACGACAACAGCCGCGCTGTAAAAGTGGCAGGGGCAGAGGGAATCGAACCCCCAACCTTCGGTTTTGGAGACCGACGCTCTGCCAATTGAGCTATGCCCCTTCGGCCCCGAGCTTTTACAGTGCGCGACGGTGATCGAGTCCTTACTCAATAATTTTTGCGACGACGCCGGCGCCGACGGTACGGCCGCCTTCACGGATCGCAAAGCGCAGGCCCTGCTCCATAGCGATCGGGGCAATCAAGGCCACCTTGATCTTCACGTTATCG
>JACCDX010497597.1_pt1 | contig 17017 bp, 21 predicted proteins | sample 7449681 | NCBI WGS metagenome assembly JACCDX01 (sample SAMN15323450, study PRJNA562643) | freshwater metagenome | isolation source: river surface water | place: USA:Blue River Watershed | collected 2017-08-18 | reverse complement strand
GACACGAACTTGACGTAACAGAAGAAACAGAAGCCGAAGTTAGACAACAACACGAATTTGACCACATACCCGAAGTGAACAGGGTTAAGGCATACCACATCGAAAGAAACGAAGAAGTAATCCAGGCAATTTACGACAGAGTAAAAGAATGTAAAATTTATTACGATAGGTTATGGGAAAAAATTTAGAACAAAAGCAACAAGAACTTGTGGCTGCAATTGGAATACTACCTGTGTTGGCTGACTTTTTAGAGGACTTACACTTTAGTCAAACCATGAAGATGAAAGTAAACCACACGATTAATTCGATTCGGTCACTTGACAATTATATCATGAGGTATGCACCTATTGAAGTGGTAGAAGAGCAACACAACGTTGCGCTATGGTTTAGAAACGAACTTAAAAAATTGAGAAATGAAAGACAAGATAGTACAGAAAGTGGTAAGTGACTTTCAGCAAAGGTCTGAGGTTGGAATTAAAAAATATGGTGTAACTTTAGATAGAGGTGACCTATCAACCTTAGATTGGATTAATCACTTTAGAGAGGAGTTAATGGATGCTATCCTTTACATGACGAAGTTAGAACAACAACTAAAAGATGGACACAGCAACACTAATAGCTATAATAGCAAGTAACGCACTATGGATGTACGTAGGGCATCAAATGGGTAAAAAGTAAACAATTAAAATCAAATACAATGGAAAAGAGAGATGGAATCGTAATTTTTAAAAACGACAAAAAGCAGAAAGAAACACATCCAGACTACACAGGAAAAGTGACTTTGAATGGAAAAGAACTAAGCGTATCATTATGGATCAAAGAAAGTGCCAAAGGCAAGTACATGAGTGGTACGGTTCAAGAGTTTCAAAAGAAAGTTGAATCAATCACAGAATCAGATTTACCTTTTTAATCATGAGTTACTACAACACAACAGATATAAACGGAAGTGAGTTGATGGATGCTGTAGTTAAATGCAATGCACAAGGGGAGGTTGTATACCTCCTCTTTAAAAACTACAAAAGAATGTCACCATCCGATGTATGGGAAAAGTACGTGTACTTAACGCATAAAACAGATACACCTTTAACAAGCATTAGACGAGCTATAACATGCTTAACTAATGAGAACAGGCTAACACAAACAAAACACTCTAAGATTGGACGATATGGGCGCAAAGAATACATTTGGGAACTTTTATAAGGTTGTCTATAAAGACAATCACGGAGAGGCTTATTGGATTGGATCGGCTTTTGACAAGTATGATGCCATTCGTAAAAGTAAAGCACATCCAACTCAAGTGATCACAGCTGAACTATTTGATGAGTACGAAAAGAAGAACCCCATTGACAAGGTAAACGTAAGGAAACAAGATCCTGAGACTACTGGATGGCTATTCGATGAGGACTTAGATATGTACCGAAGTATGCAGGAAGCAAAAAAAAATAACAAGAAAATGCATGACTTATGAAAAAAATACTAATGATGTCACTTCTTTTATTTGCATGTCAGAAAGAAGAAGTAGTTAAAGAAGAGATTAAAGACTGCGAATGTGATCGAGTAGTTGAGCGCCATAAGTTTAACATGGTTGGTAATCAAGCAGGGCAAGTAGTTTATTTTGGTGACTACATAACTATAAACGACTGCACAGGTATTCAAAGAAATGGAGATTGGGACAGCTTACATGATCCTGAACCAATAGTTGGACAATGTTATTAAAAAAAGTTTGCATTTAAAATAAATTATTATATTTGCAATGTGTCGTGCAGGACATAGGTAAGAAGTTATTTAAAAGTCTAATAGTGAGTAGGGCTGCACCCCGAAAACTATTAGGCTTTTGTCGTTTAAATAAGTGCAGTTATTATGGCAGAAAACAAGAAAGGATTTGTTTTATATGCAGATCAAAAGAGCATCATAGATATGCTTCCAAATGAAAAGGCAGGAGAATTAATAAAACATATTTTCGCCTACGTTAATGATGAAAATCCAATTAATGATGATCCGTTAATTTTAATGGCATTTGAACCTATTAAATTGCAGTTAAAACGTGATTTAATCAAATGGGAAGATACAAGGTCTAAACGTAGCAAAGCTGGTACAATTAGCGCAGAAAAGAGAAAGCAACAAAATGAACATATGTTAACACATGTTGAAAGTGTTGAACACAACTCAACAAATCCAACAGTAATAGTAAAAGATAATGTTAATGTAAAAGATAAAGTAAAAGTAAAGAGTAATATAATACCTGATTTTTCTGATTTTTTAGCTTATGCAATTAAGGAGAGACCAATGGTAGATAAAGATAAAGTTCAAGCCAAATATGATACATGGGTATCAAATGGATGGAAGGATGGGTATGATAACAAGATTTTAAATTGGAAAACAAAATTGAAAAATACCTTGCCACATATTACAGATAAAGTTGATATTAGCAAAATGACAAGCGAAGAATTAAGAATACACATAACCAAAGGAATTGCATACTAATGAAAAAATTTATAGAATGGGAATCATTGCCATTGAAGAAAGTAAATGGTATGGAACAATTAAGATGTCCAGAATGTGATGAGGTAAGAACTGATAAAAGAGATAGATCATTAAAGGTATGGCATAACAATGGTACAGCGAAGTGTTTTTATTGTGAGGCATTTTCAGTAAAGGAAAACAAAACAGACTTTAAAAAGGATTATACATATCCTGTACAGGAGTGGAGAAACTTTACCAACCTATCTGATAAATTAGTTCAATGGTGTTTTACAGAAAGACGTATCACTCAAAACACATTAAACCAACTTGGCATAACGGAAGAAAAGATATACTTCCCACAATCAGGTAAAGAACAATCTGCTGTTGTTTTTAACTACTTTGAAGGAGAGACTTTAGTCAACAAGAAGTATAGAAGTGCAAATAAGCATTTTACACAACACAAAGGTGGTAAGCCAATCTTTTATAACATTAATTCAATTATAGGTTGTGATGAAGTTTACATTGTAGAAGGGGAGTTTGATGTACTTGCTATGTATGAAGTAGGAATTAAGAATTGTATCAGCCTTCCAAATGGTGCAAATGATAACGATGACTTTTGGATAAACTCGGAAAAATACCTTAGTGATGTAAAGAAATTTATTATTGCAACTGATAAGGATGAGAAAGGATTAATTGTCCGTGAAAAGATAGCACAGCGTTTAGGTCGTTATAGATGCGTTTATTTAGAATTTGATGGTAAGGATGCCAATGATGATTTAAAGTCAGGAGAATTGCTTAAAACGATAAAAAACGAGCATAGATTTAATATCGGTGGGACATTTAATTCGTTTGACTTATTAGATGCGACATTAAGACTGTATAATGATGGTATGCCAAAGACCTTATATCCTAAAAATCCATGCTTTGGAAACATGAACGAAATATTTAGTGTTATGAATGGTCAACTAACAACGATCACAGGTATTCCTTCACATGGAAAAAGTAGTTTTAATGATTGGTATACGCTTAACTTAATTAACGATCACGATTTAAAGCTGTCTATTTATTCGCCAGAGCATAATCCATTAGAATTATACAACTCAAATTTCATGCGTATGGCTGTAGGTAAACCATTTTTTGGTCAGGACAGGTTAAGTGATACAGATATTTACAGATTTACTGAATGGTCAAAGGAGAAAATATACTATACTACAACGGAACAAGGGATAGATGCAGATTGGGATTGGTTGCTTGATAAATTTAAGGAGCAAATGTTTACCTATGGTATAAACATATTTACAATTGATGCATGGAATAAGGTGCAAATGCCAAAAGGATATGATGGTAAAAACGGAATAGACCGTATTTTGACAAGGTTAACCAACTTTTGTATCCAATATAATGTTATGGTGTTCTTAGTGGCGCATCCAACAAAGATGAGAAAGAAAGATGATGGTACTTATGAAATGCCTACTCTTTATGATTGTTCTGGATCCTCTGATTTTAGAAACCAAACGCATAACGGGTATACTATTTATCGGATATTTGAATCACAAAATACGGAAGGAAGTACATTATTTGTCAATCAAAAAACTAAATTTGACTTCCAAGGAAAAATTGGTGAATCAGTATCGTTTAAATATGATGTTCCTTCAAAAAGATATTATGTAGAAGGAAGCAATTGTAACTTTGACATGACAAAAAAACAACAAGAACACGAAGAATATGACTTTAAAATGATGCCTAATGATAAGTTTGACACGCCTTTTTAACGAAGAGTTAGAGAAACTCAAGGAAAGAATAGAGTACCTTGAGAATGAGAATAAATTTTTAATGAGTAAACTAACCAAAAAAATAAAAAAAGATGCAAGTAAACGATTATAGCAAAGATTACATTGATGTGACGTATCAAGGTAACGAATATCTTTTAACACAGGTAGACATGACTACCTACATAAACTCGGACTTTTACGGAGTTGTAGAGATTCATTCATTAGTAGCACACATTTGCCCAGAGTATGGTGATGATATTCGTGTTATGGTAGATGATAAGTTCATTGAACAACTTGAAAAAGAGTTAGTTGAGTGGATGGATTGGGAGGAAGTTTCTAATCAGCAATATTGGAATCGTATTGAATCGCTTTTTCCTGACGATGACGTTTTAGATGAAGACTATTAACGTTTTGCGTATAAACGCTCGTTTTAATGGCGTTTATACGCTGTTATATTTAGGTTTTTAAATTTTTAGCGATGGAAGAAACAATAAAATTAAAATGTGAAAAATGTGGATGTGATTACGAAAAGCCATCTGTATTTAAAGAATATCTTGTTGCGACAAAGCACAATGTATTTTATAAATGGAGTTTATCATTTTGTGATAAATGCAGACGAGAAAAGGAACGAGAATCTTTAAAGGCTTTACCTGATGTTTTGAGAGCGTTGGGAGAAAATTTAAAAACTTGAATATAACACCCGTATAGGCGCACATTAGTTGCGCTTATACTTTGTTAAAATAAAAATATATGAAGAAATGTAAAGTATGCAAATCTGAGTTTAAGCAAGTCTATTCCACTACTCAGTTAACTTGTAGTGTAACATGTGCGGTGATTTTAGCCAATCAAAAAAAACAAAAGGAATGGGAGAAAAGGAAGAGAAGCGTAAAAGAGGAGTTACGGACGATTCAAGACTACATTAAAATAGCACAGCAAGTAGTCAACAAATATATTCGACTTAGGGATAAAGATAATTCGTGTTTTACTTGTGATGCCAAACTTGGTTCAAAGTATGATGCTGGGCATTTCTTTAGTGCTGGTGGTCATTGGGCGGTTAGGTTTGACGAAAGAAATATACATGCTCAATGTGTTAACTGCAATCAACATAAACACGGAAACCTTATTGAATACCAAAAAAGGTTGGTGTCTTATTTAGGGTATGACGAATATGCTTTGCTTGATGCTGAGTCTAAAAAAACACGAAACTATACCAAAGAGGAACTAAAAGAAATAATAGAGACCTACAAGAATAAAATAAAAGAGTTAACTTTGAAGATATGATAATCACAGCAATAGCAATAGCTTTTTTCATTACACACTTTGAGCCTTTGCAATACTTAATTGACAAGGTCTTTGAGTGGGTTGTACCTACTTTTGTGTCTAACATGATACATGCATCGTTTGGATGTATGAAGTGCATGTCTTTTTGGATAGGATTAATCCTATCGCAGTCATTCGTAACTGCATGTATAGCATCATTAACAGCTTATTTTTTACATTTATGTTTACAGCTACTGAACAGGCTACTATCGAACTATTAAAAGTCGGTAACGAAGCTACAAGAACGAGTAAAGGCAACCTAAACAAACTGCTTCAAATAAAAAATAGAGTTTTAAACACATCCGAGAAGCAATGCTTTTGTTCGGGAACTCAACGAAAAATATGGTCTAAGGACTTTTTTACTTGGTATGAAAGCGTTGCTAGATAATTACATAACGCACCATTACAAAGAGATAGAAAAGTACACCTACTATTTCATCCATCGACTTAAACTAAACATAGATGCCGATGTGATAATAAACGAAGCCTATATACAATGCGTAAAAGGATTAACAGACAACCTACAGCAACACGAAATAAACGCACGGATGTACAACCTAATCAAAAAAGAGATTTTTTGGAATAGGGAAAGTAAAAAAGAGGTAATCACAAGTGAGGAAAATGAGTATATCGAAGATGTCATAGACACAGACCTAGAAGAAAAACTACTCATAGAGGAAAGATATAACTTACAAATGTCAGCCTGTAAGCATTATCGTGAAAATCAAAAAGACCAAGTAAAAAAAATAGTGTTTGAAACCTATTACGATAAAGGTATCACATCATGTCGAAAGATGGGTAGTCACTTTGGTATTAGCACCATGTCTGCGCATAGTTACATAAAAGAAATGAAGCAAGAAATCAAACAGATAGCAAATGAACTCGAATATAAGTAGACTGCTAGAACTTTTAATGCTGTTCACTCTAATTGCATTGGGGTGTAGCTTAGTGTTTAGGAGTAATTTTACAGAGCCTATCATAGGGGTAGGTATATTTATATATATTATTTACATAAATCAAATTAGAGATGAAAATCAAAGAGGAATTTAAAGGAAAGATTTTAACCAAGTACGACCCGATTCTTGGTCAAATCAAAATTGAAGTGGACAAAATCAAGCCAGAAATGATGGCACGAGTAAAACAGCTAGGTTTTGATATTTTTGAAGACTTGGTAGAAATTGTTAAGGATGCAGTAGTAGACCATCTTAAAGAAAAGGTAGAGGAGAGAAAAACACGAAGACGAAAGAAAGATGTTTAATCCACAAAAAGACGAACACCAATGGCAAAGAAAAAATACATAGAGACACCTGACAAACTATACTCTATATTCGAAGACTATAAGAAAAGCCTAAAGCCTAGAGAAATACAAAAGGCTACAGCTACAGGAGTAAAGATAGAAAAGCACATGCCACCATTAACCATGGAGGGATTAGAAGTTTATGGTTATTCAATAGGGTTAACTCTAGACCATTATTTCAATAACTCAAATGGTGCTTATCAAGAATATTGCACCATCTGTCAACGTATAAAGAGAGAGATACGACAAGACCAAATAGAGGGAGGCATGGTTGGACAATTCAACCCATCTATCACACAGCGTTTAAATGGTCTTACTGAGAAAACGGACATCACAACACAAGGTGACAAGATAAACGAGATTAAAGTAACCATTGTGAATGGCGATGGAGATAAAGGCAACTAATATCTTTCAGCGTAATTATCAAGCACTATCAAATAGTGGTGTGAGATTCATTATTAACCAAGGTGGTTCACGTTCATCAAAGACCTATTCACTTTGCCAACTGATAATCGTCTATTGCTTACAAAACCCTAACAAGGTAGTGAGCATTGTGCGAAAGACTTTCCCAGCGTTACGTGCAACGGTGATGCGTGATTTCTTCGAGATAATGAAAGACCTAAACATCTATGAAAAGACGAGCCACAACATGTCCGAAAACATCTATCGGTTTAATAATGGGTCGATAGTGGAGTTCTTTAGTGTAGATGACGAGCAAAAGATACGAGGTCGTAAACGTGACATAGGATGGTGTAATGAGGCTAATGAACTTTGGTTCGATGACTTTCAGCAATTAAACATGCGTACCGAGCAGAAACTAATATTTGACTATAACCCGAGTGACTCAGTAAGTTGGTTGTACGAACTACCACAAGACGAATCTATACTCATCAAATCAACATACAAGGACAATCCTTTTCTACCCGAAAGCATAAAGAGACAGATAGAAGATTTAAAGCGAACAGACGAGGCGCAATATCAAATCTACGCACTTGGTGAGAAAGCAATATCACGAACAAACATCTATAATACTTGGGATTTTATTAGTGAGAAACCGATGAGGTTCAAAAATTATGTATACGGGTTAGACTTTGGCTACAATCACCCTACTGCGCTAATGAGAGTTTATTGGTGTGACAATGACATTTATATCGAGCCTGTTATATACGAGTCATATTTGACTACATCGGAACTAATCGAAAAGTTTAAGACCTTAGGCATCAATCAAACAGATGACATCCTAGCAGATTATTCTAGACCTGAGATTATAGCCGAGATGCAAAATGCTGGATATAACGTGAACAATGCGAACAAGGTAGTCAAGCAAGGTATTGACTACGTGAAATCGTTTAAGGTGTATGCGAAAGATGACAAGCGAATTATCCGTGAGTATGAAAACTACAAGTATAAAAAAATAGGTGACATGATTACTGATGAGCCTATCAAGATGTTTGACGATGCAATGGATGCTGTTCGATATGCTGTGACATTCATAAAGGAAATGTACTTTACAAACGATTCATACATTAGTTTCTAATATAGTTATGGCACAGACAATTATAGCAGCACCACAATTATGGACAGCGGGATACAATCCTGTTAAATATATCATGGACTCCACAAACAAAAATCAAGTAGGTTTTAAATATGTATTTGACATTTACCCATCGGGGTCAGCAACTAAACTAAAAGAATTTAAGATATTGCCAAGGTTCGGTGATGGTTATGGAGAGTGCGACCTATCAAGGTTGCTAGTTAGTCAAATGTCGTACACCGAAGAGTATGGTACAACGGGTGGACAAAATGCTACAGATAGCTTTTATAAATACGATGTGAAAGTTGGCGAAGAGTATCAAGTGAGTTACACTATCAACACACCCGTAGACAATGGAGGGTATTTAAGATTGAACACTACGACATCAAATACATTTAGTGCTGGTGACCAAGTATCTATCTCAGGAAGTGACGTAGTAGATGTTGATGGTCTTTACAATATCGTTTCAGTTCAAAGTGCTACATCCTTTACTATATCACTACCTTATAAAGCTGCATATGCCTCATTAACAACGGGTACGATTGTCTATGCTGATGGTCGAAAAACTATTACTAGAAACATCACTACGATGTTGAACAGATATGTGTTCAATGGTGCATTGCCTTTCAAAGACTTTCCTAGCTATAACTACGTTGATTATCAACCAAGTAGTAATAACTTTAAGCTACTTACATCTATGCCTACTGATGGCATGTATGTGCGTGAAGACCAACAGCTATCTGCACTAATGATTAATTCTACAGGAGGCTATCAACAAGGGTTATTTGTAGAGAATAGTAATGGTGACATATTTCGAATGGACATCCCAAACACGAATACCGTTACCTACATGCCATTGGGCGCAGCTAATCTCGACTTATATGTAGAATCGGGTACAGCACCATTAATCAAACCCGATACTGAATGGTACGAAATATATCCTACCAACTACCAAGTAGGTGATGAAAAGTTTGGTCAGTCGTTTAAGTTTTACATAGATAGACGATGTTCAATAAACGATTACTACATCGGTTTTATTGATAGGATGGGAGCATTCAACACATTTGCGTTTACCTTAAAATCATATGAAAGAGGAACGATTCAAAGACAAACATACAACAAAAACATATATGGCTATGTAAGTGGTGGTGATTGGCTCTATTCGACTACAGATGTAGGTGAGCAAATAACAGGTGTACAAGTAGACAAGACCTATGAACTATCCACCAATTGGATGACCGAGGCTATGGCAATTTACTTTGAGGAGTTACTTACATCACCGAGAACTTTCTTTATTGAAAACGATGTGCTTACCCCATGCATTATTCAAGACTCATCATTCGAGATAGAGAAACAGAGAAACAAGAACCTATTTAGAAAAACAATCACTATACGATTGGCAAACGAAAACATAGTCAATGTCTAACATACGCATTCAACTTCAAGATGGTTATCTAGATGTAAAAGATAACAAGCCATTTCCATTAAACTTTGCAGTAAGTGACATACGAGATGTGACTAAAAAAGGTGGTACATTTTCACGGACTATAACTTTAGCAAACACTAGGAATAATCACAACCTACTTAACCACTACTATGATGTGAACGTATCTGCTGGTACATTTGATGTCAATAGATTGACTCCATGTGTGGTATGGCAAGATGGTGAGGTGATTGTAGACAATGCCTATATTCAACTTTTAAATGTAGTCAAGAAACAAACTACTCAATCACTAGACCAACAGATAGAGTACGAGGTAGCTATCATAGACAGCAAGAGCGACTTTTTTACCAAGATAACAAACCTAGAATTAACTGATTTAGATTTCAGCGACCTAGACCATACATATACTGCTGTCGATGTGTTCACTACATTTTCAAATACACAAACAGATGGTTATAAATATCTGCTAGGTTACACAGACTCGAAAGATACTTTCTTAAAAGACTACAAACCAGCAATATACGCAAAGACTTATCTTGACAGGATATTTGCACAAGCTGGTTATAGCTATGTATGGGATGAACTAAGTCAATGTAACTTTGACAAATTACTTATTCCATATAACGGAGAGTTATCTAGTATAAATTATGATGAGTACAACATCACAAGTAATACCGTGAATGGTGTAAGTGATGGCTTTAGTAATGGATTCCAAACAGCATGGAGTGAGCCTATTACCAATTGGGATACAGAGTACGACCCTCAATCGATATGGGATATGTCAACGGGACAATATCAATTCCCTTTTGACGTAAGTGCTGGTGATAAAGTAACTTTTAAGTTTATAATAAATTACTCTTATAGCCAAGACAACACCCACACGAGTACAGCGTATCTTAAGGATACATCGGGTTATGGTTTCTCAGGTCCAGCATACTACATACGACCTAAGTTTTATGTAACAAAAAATAGTACATCGAATGTCATATACACTACACCATTAAATGGTGAGAAACTTTATTATAACAATGACACATTAGTAAGTGGTACGACTACCATTATTGATGGTTTACAAGTAGTAGAGGTAGAGGTAAGTGGATGTCAAGCTGGTGACATCTTGCAGTTTAGACTAGGTGCTGACATGCCAAGGTTGTATACGGGGCAAAAGTCATTTTGGAAAAAGACGAATAGTACAACGGGGGTAGATGCAATTGTAAACGTAGCATGTGATTATGACATACAGATGTCTGTCACTACTAGCCAAACAATTTTGGTCGTAGGTGGTGCTGTTGCTATGAACGGATATATTCCAAAAAAGATTAAACAGAAAGATTTTGTTAAGTCTATCTTTACAATGTACAACTTGTACGTAGATAATGATGGTACAGATAGCAATGTGTTAAGGCTAGTACAGCGTGATACTTATTACGACAATGGTGCAGAGGTAGATTGGACAGCTAAACTCGCAAAGAACAAAGACCAAAAGCTAAGGTTTTTGCCTGAGTTAACGAACAAGAAAATACTTTTCACATATAAGGAAGATAAAGACCAAGCAAACGTAGGGTACAAGGATGCCACTAATGAGGTGTATGGTCAGTTGGAATTTACTTTCGATAACGAGTACATTAAAGATGTAGACACTAAAGAGGTAATCTTTTCACCTACTCCGACAATGGTTAATTCATGGGGTTGCTATGTACCAGCTATTTCATTTATCGCACCAAACACGAACATACGCATCTTGTATGATGGTGGCGCACAACCATGTGAGACCTATAAGATAATTGAATCGGTTACTATCAATTCAAATCAATCAATCACATATGACTACTACGAGGAAGTAAGTAGTTACCCAATGGTGACTCACTTTGATAACCCTAGTGACCCTCATTTCGATTTAAATTTCGGTGTATGTGATAGATACTTTTACAATGCACAGCTAACCAACAACAACCTATACAACCTTTATTGGAGGCGCACAATCGAACAAATAAACTCGGGTAAGATGTTGACTGCTTACTTTAGATTAAACGCAGTAGACATAGCCAAATTGAAGCTATCCGACAAGATTAGGATAAACAATTCTTGGTGGAACATTAACAAGATAATAGACTACGATGCTAATAACCCAGATGTAACACAAGTAGAGTTATTATCTGTAGACGATGCATTGAGATTCACACCTTTTAAAACACGAAGATTTGTAAAACGAGAAGATGACTTTTTGATAGGTGAGTCATTGCGTGATGTGAGAGAGTCACAAGCTAGTGCTGTAAGTCGTATGGCTAATGTAAGCGTTTATGGACAAGGCAATCAAATAGGTAGTAATGCAAGTGGTATAGTAGTAGGTAGTGGATGGTCTGTGGATGAGGCTGGAGTATATACTCCCAATTTAGAAACACGAACAATAAACAGGATAGATGCAGACCAAGCATTCGAAAACTTTGCCAATGCTGACTTACTATTCACGGGAGAGAGAAATCACAACCTAGACAATAACGAACTACATCTAGACAGAGGTAATGTCTACATAAACAAGGACTTTAAACCTAGTGCAGATGCGCCTAGCTTATATGTAGGAAGTAACAACGAACCATCATTAGAATTAAATAGTATAGGTGGTATAGCTTTACAAGTTACTGATGGAGGTATAGCGTTAAAAGTAGTATATACAGATGCTGACTATGACATGACACTTAATGACCATGGTGTAGTAATAGTTAAAAGTTTGCCACTAACACCTAGTGTAACCGTGACACTACCATATTATGCATCGGGGTCAGCAAGTAAAGTGTTTATTAAGAATCTAGCATATGGTACTACGGTAACAATAACCACACCAGATGGTAGATATATAGACAATGCACTAACAAAGACAGCACTTTATTTAGACTCTATCACTATCATAGCATCGGACACATTAAACCAATGGATAATAATTTAAACACTAGGTATTAAAACGACAATATAGTTATGGCACAACAACCGATTGAAATACCTATAAGTTTATCAGGAGTAGCTGCAATCAAAGCAGAAATTAGGTCTTTACAAGGACAGATAGACCAAGCTACAGACCCAAAGCAGATGCAAGAACTTGCTGAACGTGCTGGTCAGCTAAAGGATAGATTAAAAGATGTAAACGAGCAAGTAAGCATATTCGCCACAGGGTCTAAATTTGAAGCTATCAGTAACTCGTTTGGAATGATAGGTAACGATTTGATGTCGTTAGATTTCGAGGGTGCTAGTGAGAAAGCTAAAATATTTAACCAAACATTAACAAGTCTAACACCTAAAGAGATAGGTGGACAAATAAAAGGATTGATTAGCACGGTTGGTACACTAGGCAAAACGTTTGTGCAGTTTGGTATTCAGCTATTGACCAATCCAATATTTTTATTGGTTGCTGTGATTACTGCGATTGTTGTGGCAGTTGGTATTTTCTTAAATAAGATAGGTGTATTGCAAAAAGTGATGAAAGCATTAATGATTCCTATCAATGCTGTGATAGACCTATTCAAAAAGATGACCGATTGGCTAGGACTTACAACATATGCAGCAGAAGAGAGTGCGGAAAAGATAGCAAAAGCCGAAGAGCAGAATAGAAAGTCTATAGAAAAAACTGCTAAAACACGAGAAGACCTATACAATCTAACTGCAGATATGTCCGATGAGGAAGTAAAGATGTTAGAAAAGAGAATAGGCAAACAAATAAATTTAAACAAGTCTTTATACGACATTCAAAAAGACAAGGTAACACAAACGAAAGAGTCAGTAGACAGAGAGATAGAAAGTCTCAATAAGATTACTGATATGGGTGGAGAGTTAACCGATGAACAAAAGAAACAACTATCCGAATTAAAGGATAAGCGAAGAGATTTAAGTCAACAAGAAATAGAAATAGAGAGGTCTAAACAAAAAGCTATCATTGACTTAAATAGAAAAGCATTCCAGACTCTTCAAGATTGGAAAACAAAAAACATTAAGAACGAAAATGAACGTGCTAAAGCTGAGTTTAAAATACAAGAGCAAAGAGCATTAGCAGAAATAGACATAGAAATTAGAAAAGCTAAACAGCTAGGTCAAAATACGACTATGCTAGAGCAGACAAAAAACGAGATTAAAAAGTTCTACGCTGGTGAAGCACAAAAAGTTGATAAACGAGTAGCTGAAGACGAAAGGAAAGCTAGACAAGAAAGAGCAAAAGAACAACGTGAAGCTGCGAATAAAGCAAAAGAAGATTACATCAAATTAAAAGAAACGGAATACAAAGCATTGCAAGATGCAGAGGCTTTAAAGATTGCGAAAACGAAAGAGGGTACACAAGACAGAGTTAATGCTGAGAAAGACAAACTAGATGCTGAACTTGGTTTCTTAAGAAAATATCAAAAGGAGTTTAAGATGTCCAATGACCAATTGGCATTAATTGAAGCAGATTACCAAGAAAAGAAAATAGAGTTACAAGAAACTTTCAATACCACGGTAACCGATAGCGTAAACAGACAAGCACAAGCAGAGGCTGAACTACTCAAATTGAATGCGACTAATAACGCAGAGAGACTGAATGCAGCTATTAAATTGGTCGAAGTAGAAAGAGACATAGCCTTACAAAACACGGAGTTAACAATAGGCGAAAGAGAAAAGCTAATCAAACAAGCAGACCTTGACATAAGCACCTTAAAGGTAGAAGCTAACCAAGCAGAATTAAAAGCTATGGCTGAGATGCTAGAGGTAGAGCAGTCAATGCTTGATTTTAATCTAGAGCATTACGAGGGTAACTTAACAGATAGAGTGGATTTGATTGAACAATCTGCACAGAAACAACTTGAGACGATTGAAGCACAACGAGTAGCTGAGTTAGCTGCATTGGACTTAAGCGAAAGCGAGAAAGCTGCTATCGAAGAGAAATACAGACAAGCACGTATCACAGCTGAAGAGGGTGCAACAGAAAAAATCAAAGCATTACGACAAGCTGAATTTGCGAAATATCAAGAAACAGCAGAGAAAGGTTTGAACGCTGTACAAGGCTTAACAGATGCTGTATTTGCTGGTCGATTAAGCAAAGTAAAAAAGGGTAGTGAAGAGGAGGAGAAGTTGATGAAGAAACAATTTGAGGCTAACAAAAAGTTGCAGTTAGCTGGTGCTATCATGGATAGCTTTAAAGCTATTACTACATCAATAGCATATGCTGCACCTGTTAGTCCGTTAGGTATAGCATCATTAGCATTCGCTGTATCTGCAAGTGCTGCCAACATTGCTAAAATCGCAGCTACTCAATATGATGGTGGTGGTGGAGGAGGTGGAGGTGTAGAAACACCTACCCCAAGTTTAGGAGGTGGAGGTGTAAGTACAACACCAGCATCACCTAACTTTAATTTAGTTGGTCAAGGTAACCAAGCAAACAATCTCGGTGCATCAACACCTGAGGAAAAGAATATAGTAGTAACAGCTGTAGTGAGTGAGACGCAGATAACATCTGCACAAAAATTACAAGCATATTATGAGGAGGGTAGTGCATTATGACAATAAGCTATAGAAAATTACTGAACAAAATAGAGGCATTCTGCGCAGCACACATGCAAATTAAAAAGTATGCGGGTGAATTTCGTGAACAGATGCCAAACTTTAGCACTAAAGATGAAAAGTATCCGATTGTTTTCGTGGTACCAGCATCTGGTTATAGTGACTTAAATGCTAAAGCTATCACATTAGACATCTATTGTGTTGATTTAATTCAAGATGACAGAGAAAACATAAACACTATACTATCGGACTGCGAACTTATACTAAATGATTTGTTCATTTATTTCAAGAATGGAAATGATTTTGAGGTAGATGTGGTAGGTACAGCAACAATGTCACCTTTAAACAACTATGATTTAGATTACGCAGCTGGTTGGGTTGCTAATATCACGTTTGAGATAGAGCAGTATGGTGTGTGTGCTATACCTATCCAACCTATACCAACACCGACACCTAGTGATTGTTTACCAGCATCGTATACTATCCAAAACACGAATGATGAAATACTTGCATTTGGTGACATAAATAGTGGTGCATCACAAGTAATAGTAGTAGGTGATAGCATAGTAACGAATACCGATAGTACATACACAGAATCAGTAGCTGCTGAAAATACATTAACTTTACCTGACACTAATATAGATATATACGTTAACAGCGTATATCAACAAACTATATCAGTAGTGACATTAGGCAACAACACGATAACAATACAACCATGAGTTATATAGTAAACTTAACAGGCGTACAACCTACCCTTGTATCGGGTGAAAACATCAAAACTATAAATGGAGAAACTATCCTTGGTTCGGGTGATTTAACGATTGATAAAACAGATGTGGGTTTAGGCAATGTAGACAATACAAGTGATGCAGACAAACCTATAAGTACAGCTACTCAAACAGCACTAGATAACAAAGCTGATTTAGTAGGTGGTAAAGTTCCTAGTTCACAGATACCAGCTATTGCTATTAGTGAGTTCTTAGGAGCAGTCAATAGTCAAGCAGCTATGTTAGCTTTACTAGGTCAAGAGGGTGATTGGTGTATACGTACAGATGTAGATTTAACTTACATCTTGATAGGCACAGACCCAACCGATATAGACAATTGGCAAGAAATCGTTACACCTACGGGTGCTGTTACATCGGTAAATGGATATACGGGTGTTGTTGTTTTAGACAAAAATGATATAGGTCTAAATAACGTTGACAATACATCCGATTTAAACAAGCCAATAAGCACAGCGACACAGACTGCTTTAAACGGAAAGTTCAATAATCCTACAGGCACATCTGCACAATACATTGATGGCACAGGAGCGTTACAAACTTTTCCAACTATACTAGATGCTGGTAGTCTAATTACAGAGGTCTACAATAATACGGGTGCTACGTTAACAAAGGGTACTATTGTCTACATCAATGGTGGTCAAGGTAACCTACCTACTATTACTAAGGCTAATGCTAGTGCTGATGCAACATCTGCTCAAACTTTTGGGTGGGTACGTAATGACATTACAAATAATAATAATGGTTATGTCATTGTTGCTGGTAAACTAAGCGACCTCAACACGAATGGCTTAGGCACAGGAACCCAATTATATTTACGCGGTACGACATCTGGTGAGTATACAACAACTACACCACAAGCACCTATACATTTGGTTT
>JACCDX010204246.1_pt1 | contig 17018 bp, 30 predicted proteins | sample 7449681 | NCBI WGS metagenome assembly JACCDX01 (sample SAMN15323450, study PRJNA562643) | freshwater metagenome | isolation source: river surface water | place: USA:Blue River Watershed | collected 2017-08-18 | reverse complement strand
GTAGATAAGGTAAGTTGCCTCATCTTGGTCAATAGCGTCAACCTCTACGGCTATAACATAAATAAACTTAGGCATTGGCAACCTCCTCAATATGGAAAGCGTCAAACTTTTCAATTTCGTTTTCTGCTAGTGGATAGAGAGTTTTATTTAGAGCAAAGATTGCTCTCATTTCATCTTCTGCCTCAACGACATAAGAAATCAACACATTATATTTTTTCATTACTTAACCCCCTTATAGAGAAAGTCCCACGCCTTACGGCAGATTAAAATGCTTTCGCAATTATCACAACAGATTAAACCATGAGGGTTTAGGTTATGGTCATATACATCTACATATGCAGATGAGTTTCCGCATACAGAGCGGAGAGGATATAGTGTGGACATATTTGCCACCTTTCGTTAATAAGGCTTACTTCTTATTCAACCTTGTATGTATACAAGTCTAGCATGGGGGTCTGACAAATTGGATGGTGCAAAACGGACATTTAGGAAATAAGGGATTGTGATAAAGAACACATTTTTAACTCTGACCAGTCAAAATCTAGTCAATCTTAACGACACGCCGTACATAAACTTGACACGTCGATCCTTTTGTCGAAAAAAATATGCACCGAAGTGCATACTTATTTACTTATCAAATATTTTTAGCAATTCTTCACATTGCTCATCTGTTAAATGTTCAATGCTAATTGCTTTTTGAAATAAGTCTACGATTTCATTTGTCATTTATTTAGTTCCTCGTTTTCAATTAGATAGTCTTCAAAATCAAGCAAGCCTTGATGGTATGCAACAGGGTCGCACATCTTTAGAATTTGTGATGGCAAGAATTTGTAGATGCCAATTTCAATTTCACCTTGTTCATCTAGCATTTCATCATAGTATTCAATAATTCCAGTAGTCATTAGTTATTTCCTCTCACAATTCCAGAGATACCTAGCAAGTCACAACGGACATGGAGCGAGGTAGTAGCGGGTAGGTTATTAGGTAGAGCAGAGATGAATTGTTCAATCTGCTCCTTATTAGCGAATGACATTTTCTTAGTGTTGCCACTAACGAAAGTTACAATTAGGTTTATCATTTATTTAAGTCCTTTCGTTCTTTTGATAACTCGCTTGTGATTACAAACTGAGCAGATAAGGTGGAAAGTATTTTTATACCAACGCTCTTTCCATAGCATTGAATTACATAGTGGGCAATTCATTAGTTAGCCCCTTTCTTTAGGACGGACATGATAGCGTTGTATCGTCTAGCGATAGCAACCGCTTTAGGGTTAGGGGTAGGGCGATATGCACCCTTTTCCCATGTAGCAGGGTACTTATCATTAAGTATCTGATACTGACGGATAGTCATATACTGGCGAGGGCGTGGAGCATATCCACCTGCCTCTAAGCCAAACTCTTTAGCGATATCGCTACGGATTTCTGAATAGTATTCATTTAGTGAAGTCATTTTGGACTTCCTTTCTTTAAGGGGCTTACTTCTTTTTCAACCTTCTATATATAGAAGTATAGCAGGGGGGTCTGACAAATGGACTTGGACATTATGGGCGAAATCGGACATATGGGATATGTGATTAACATCACATTTTCAAAGATCACCCTGTGGATAACTTAACATCACCCTGTGGATAACTTTTTGTCGACCCAAATTTTTGTGGTCTAAATCACACAAAAAATGTCCGATTTGTCCGTGTCTAAACTTGACTTTTTGACATTTCTATGCTATACTTACAGTATTAGAAAATTAAATAAAAGAAAGTAAGCGTCTCAAAGGTTGAGACTACTAGCCAGTATACTTGCAAGTACAAGAAATGTATGCTAGACTTACAGAGTAAGATTAAATAAAGAAAGGTGGTCTCAAATGACTACACTAACAACTAACACAGTATGCAAAGAGCATACACCTCATCTATCCGCTATCTCAGAGGTACACGATACACAGTATACCTTCTGCGAGGTCTGTGAACAAAACATAGACCGCTTCTGGTTAGAGTTTGACGGAGACCGCTTAGATATGTGGTCAAAGTGGAGCGTTACTAGATAACGCAACACTCTCCCCCTATAATTAAATAACATTAAATAAAATTACTATAAGAAAAGAGAAATAAAATATGAACTGCAAAGTTATCAACTGTGAATCAACAGAACTAGTCTACTCAGGCACAGATGCCTTTATGTTGGGTATTCCAACAGAGACCTATTGCTATAAGTGTGCTAACGCTTACGCTCAAATAGACAGAGTTATGTCTAAAGTGCGAGAGGACTATCTCGCTTCCGTTTCTACATCTACAACATCTTGCTAAGGAGATAAAATGAAAGTAACACTAACATCTATGTCGGGTAACACCCACAAAATTGAACTAGAGTCAAAGCAAGCCGTCTATGACTTTATGGAATTATTTAAGGCTACGCTACACCCTACACAGCGAGTAAAGATTACTTGCGACCTACTAGGTATTGACGGATATATGCAGGGGGTACAAAAAATTTAACGGGTACTAGTCTAAATAACTTTAGGCGTACTAGTTAAAATAATTTAGTGGGTGCTACTACTCCAGGAGATCGTGATCGTGATCGTCGTAGTGTGCTCACTAATTTTTTTACTTAAATCTTCTGTGTTATGTATCATACATCTGAGAAAAATATTCAGATTTTTGCTATTTTGGTTTTTACAAAATTTTTCAGATTTGGGGTATAATGGACGGTATGGGAATATTAGACAATTTTGAAGGATATCTAGAAAAATCTGCCTGGGACGAAGAGTTCCATTTTGAATCAAAACCTATACCTGAAACAGACAACATGGGTAGGGAAAAATTCTGGGAAGACTTAGGAAGACCAGATCTAACTAGTGTAGAAGCATCTAAGGCAAGACATGAGCACACTCAAACCAGTAAATAAATCTAAACTTGGTTTGGTAAATGGGGCTATAGGAACAGTTGATCCAAACCCTAAACCAGAACTTGAATTAGATGAAGAGGTTTTAGATATTTAATTATAACGGTTTGTTATAACTATGAGGTCTTTCTCTTTGCCATCTACGATAGACTCCAGCACCCATACCTTTAGTTGCTATATCTAAACCTTTTCCAGCAAATAACTTTCTGTCTTGTTCGGTTTGATATCTAATCTCTAGATCATATTTTGTACGCTTAAATGGCACATACATGGCAAGAGGCGTTCCTCTTGGAATAGAAATAGTGTTTCCTTCTCCATGGTATAGGATTTGCTGGTTTATCTCACTATGGATATCGGTATCAATAATTCCAGGTAGAATACTAAACTCTTGATTGAAGTGATAAAAAAGCGGGAGTTGAAGAACACTATATCCTGGTGGTGTAATCAATCTCCATGGGCAATTAGCCTTGAATACGAAGTTTCCTGGCTTTCCTTGCATATGAGGTTTGACAAAATCCATAAATTGATCATTTTTGTGAGCATCCCAAGATGGCATATTTGAATCAGCAAACCATCTATCCTCTACACTGTCATATCTTATAGTAGAATCCATCCACATAGGAAGAACAAAGCCTTGTGAAAAAAAATCGGGGAATGAAGGACATGCCTTTACGGTATGGGCAAGATTAGGAACAGCCTTAAACCAATCTGGAACATAGCCCTTAGTAGGTCTAGGAAGACACTCCTGAATAGTCTCCAAACCCTCTACAGTAGAAATAAACTCAATTAAAGGCTTAGACTTTTTAAACATCACCACTTCCCAACTGGGCACTTAGCCTTATCTATAAGAGTCTTTAACTTCATAAAGCAGCCACACTTCTTACAACTCTGGTTTCCTTTACGAAAGAACTCGCATCCTTTACATATGGCTAAACGCTCTGCTGCTATATCTTCTGGTGCCCTGGGAGATCCGTTAATTAGATCCCACGGTTTTGCGTCATCTGACATTTTTAAACATCCAAACTGCTAATGCTCCAACAATCAATATTGGAGAAACAAATATTAATATTACATCCATATATCCATTATAGCCTATGGTATACTTAAAAACATGGACTACCAAATATACGACAACTACCTACCAGAACATGAGTTTAGGCAACTACAGTATTTGATGACTAGCAATATGATTCCTTGGTACCATTTTAATTTTATTGTATCAAATAAGGAAGCAGTATTTGAAGATGGTGGTGATGCTTCCGTATACCACGCACAATTCGTACATATGTTCTACGCTGAGCATGAGCCTAAGTCAAACTTCTATAAGGATATACTTCCTTTGCTCAATAAAATCCAGCCAAAGGCTCTTGTACGCATTAAGGCTAATCTAGGGCCTGCTACACCAAAGAGAGTTAGATCAGGTTTCCATGTAGACTTTGATGATACTCCAGATAACATGAAGACTGCAGTATTTTATCTAAATAATAATAATGGCTCTACACTATTTGAAGATGGTACAGAGATTGAGTCTGTAGAAAATAGACTTGTTGTGTTTGATTCTAAACTACAGCATACAGGTGTTTCTTGTACAGATCAAAAAGCAAGATATCTAATAAACCTCAACTACTACGATAAGTAACCTTTACTAAGACATATTTGGGGAGTATATCCCATAGATTGTCTATAGGAGGTTTGATAACCTCTATTTTCGGCTTGACTCGTATCCCGCCGAATTTAAAACTGTTTATACTAGAAGTCTGATATAATAACAGTATGACTCAGCACTCACTAACAACTTTATCTAACACTTCGGCCACCCGCCTAACTCCAAGCGGAACACATTCTGGAATGGACATTACGCTTCAAAACGTAAATACCGAAGCATATGTATTTATCGGCGGAGAAGGAGTAACCACAACTAATTACGGTTATCGCATTTCTCCTAATAATGGTTGGGCTATTGAATTACCTGGCAAGGATGCGCTATATGCAATTTCAGATATAAATGGTGCAAGCGTTGCAGTTCTACAAACTAGTCTTGAGATCTAATGGCAAGATTTACTAGTCCAGACGCTAATGGTGCTCCAGGTCCTACTGGTCCGACAGGTCCTGCTGGTGAAGATGGAGTAGGAGTTCCACCAGGTGGTGCTGCAGGTGAGATCCTTGCAAAAATTGACGGTACAGACTATAACACCGAATGGATTGAAAACTACACAAGCGTTGTAAAGCATCAGGTAAAGGCTGGAGTTGCTTTAACTAAAGGACAAGCAGTTTATGTAACTGCATCTACTGGAAACGATGGAACCAACATGATAGTTGGCAAAGCATCAAATGCTACTGAAGCAACTTCTAGTAAGACAATGGGTCTTATTGACTCAACACTTTCAACAAATGGTTTTGGATATGTAATTACAGAAGGTTTACTTGGCGGACTTAATACAAACTCAGCAGAGGCTGGAGATCCAGTTTGGCTTGGTGTAGATGGAAACCTTATTTATGGATTAGCCAATAAGCCATCTGCTCCAGCACACCTAGTTTTTATAGGAATTGTAACTCGCAAAAATCAAAACAATGGCGAGATATTTGTTAAGCCTCAAAATGGTTTTGAACTAAACGAACTTCACACAGTATCACTTGAGTCAAATGGCTCTATAGCAGACAACGAAGTTCTTGCTTATGATACTGCTTCAGGATTATGGAAAAATCAGACAGCATCAGAAGCAGGACTTGCACAGTCTGGAGCATTTAATTATGCACAAACAATTGGTACCAAAGTAACAAATGTAAATTCAAGTGGAGTAACACTTGTAAGTGCATCAATAACAACAAGCGGTTATCCAGTGCATGTTATTGTAACAGGAGATGCAGATCCACTTACATCTGGCGGTTGGCTAAGACTTAAACTTTACCGTGGATCAACTGCAATTGGAAATGTCATTCAGTGTGAGTCTAGTGCTCAAGGAGAAAATACTCCATATGCATTACAGATCATAGATACACCAGCAGCAGGAACATATACATATTCACTAAAAACAACTGAGGTTGCAGGAAGTGCATTTAACTTTGGTGAAGTTGATGGACCAGTTATGTGCATCATGGAACTTGGCAAATAATCTCAAATAGTGGTATAATAAATCTCATGACTCCACAAGACTGGGCAGGACTTATTTTAACGTGTTTGACAATTCTTGGTATATTTGCAGGAGGAGTCAAATTTTTAGTTAAGCACTATCTATCAGAACTTAAGCCGAATTCTGGCTCATCATTAAAAGATTCTGTCAATCGCTTAGAAGAAAAAACTGACAAGATGTTTGATCTTTTGATTGAACATATTAAAGATCATAATAAGTAATTCTTCTATATATAATATATACTATATATAAGTATATTATAGTTACAGTATATTCTTTTCTTTATATATTTTAAGTATACACTATCAATACCCTGGACTATTAGGATAAAACGGACATTTGGTATATATCCATTTATAACTCTTTTATAACGATATTAATTAAGTAACTATTTGTTATAAAACTCTTATGTACCTGGTTTTTATTTAAATAATCGGATATAATCTAAATTGCTGGCACTCAGGATCTTTCTACCCACCCCACTGCTCTTGAGTGTCCAGCCTTATTATTTATGGTATAATCAATGATATGTGCACTCCAGCAACTGAAAAACTAGGCGCAACTCCCGCTCATATACAATGGACAGTCGTCCGTGGAGACTCAGCAACCCTAGCGGTGCAATTCTTAGAAGATGATGAAGTTACAGCATGGGACATTGAGGACTGGACATTTTCAGCAACAGCCTACGACCCAACTGGAGATGTTCTAGATGAACTTACAGTAAATGTTGATGGTTCAGATGTTTCAGTATTTGTTTCAGCAGATATCTCAAAAAACTGGGGAACAAAATATCGCTCAGTTGTAGCAGAACTACCATTTGATTTGCAGGTAGTTATTCCTGCAGCAGTTGGAGAAACTGAAGATACCATCTGGACACCAGTACTTGGAACTATATGTGTATTAGGTGATATTACACCAGGAGGAAGTTTATAATGCCAGTTGTAAAGGTTTCAGTACCGCAAGAAAAATTGCCTCCAATTATTAAAGTTGGAAAAAAGGTCTTTAAAGTAAAGAAGCCATAAAATGGCAAAGAGCATGGACTTCCCAACTGGAAGATCAAAAAAATATGCAGAATCAGTTTCACAACCATACCAATTAGAACAGCAGGTATCTTTTGTTGCAGTGCCTGGCCCATCTGGAGAACGTGGTCCAAAGGGTGATACAGGCCCTATAGGTCCAGAAGGTAGACAAGGACCCAAGGGTGATGCTGGAAAGCCTGGAAAAGACGGAAGAGACGGCAAAGACGGTGCTCCAGGGATTAGTCTGCTATCACCATCTGGTCAAAGAAATGGGTGGGCGGTATATCACGCTTTAAATAAAAAACAGATTACTATAGGTGCAACTAAAGGAAATGACGGATGGGTTCGCCTAACAATGGATTGTGATGGTGAGGATACTAATGAACAATATCTTCCAGAAAACAATGTGTCTCTTTGGGGAAAATCAACAGGTAAGATAAATCTAAAAGGTTTAAAACTTGGATCAATTATAACAATTCGTTATGATGTTACTATTACAACATTTTCTAATAATACAGAGGTTTGGTTTAGAACTGGATCTACAGATGAGTCTAATAATGTTACCTCATATGCAGGAAACCTAAAATATCAGTTTGATTATGATATGTCTCTAGAGCATACTATATTCTTAGAAAATACAAAGCATCAAAACGATGGAGCCTTCCCAGAAGTTCTATCAGACAATGATGCTATGATTACGCTCAACTCTGTGTATATAGCAGTACGTTGATGGTATAATAAACTTAGGAGGAATGATGGCATTTCCAAGCACTTATGATTTTAACTACTACCGTGGTGATACTGCTCAATTTGTAGCCCGTCCAAAAAATGCAAATGACGGATCTTCTTTTGAACTAACAGACTATGACGCTAGTTTTACAATTGCAAACCAGAGAGGTTCTGGAGCAACTCAGTATGAGGCAGATGCATTAGTAAACGAAACATCTGATATTGTTACATGCACAATTACGCCTACTGTTGGAAGACAACTTGAGGCAGGCTCTTATGTTTATGACGTTCAGATTGACAACGGTATTGAAATTTATACACTACTTACTGGAACAATTACCGTAACAGATGATATTACTGGAGCAGTTTAATGGCTGATGTTGTATTATCAAATGATGATATTACAGTTCTTGGTCCTCCAGAGGTAGTAGAACTTTTAGTTGATATTGGTCCTACTGGTCAAAGAGGTAGTAAGTATTTTGTTGGTGTTGGTGAACCAAATACTCTAACTACTGATGGTACTATCTTTAGCGAAACTATTAATCTGTATGATATGTACATTAACTCTGCACCAGGAGCCAACTATGGTTATCTTTATCAATATAAATCTGAAACTGGTGGAAATACTTGGGTCCAGGTTTTAAAGATTTCTCCAACACTTTATTCTAAGAGACATACAGTTACTTTTGCTTCAGGAGAAGCATCTATTTCTATTCCAATTGCAAATATAGTAACGGTATCTGGTACTCCACTTACAGCGTCTAACTTTAATGTTCAATATAGTATTGAGAACACTGTTCCAATTGCTTCATCTATTGAGATCCCCGCACTTGCAGGGGCAGGAACAAATCTAGTAGTAAACCTCAATGCAGTAAAGTATGCAAGCAGTACATGGTCTAATCTAACAGGAGAGGTTACGGTACATCTATTTATATCTGTAGTTATCTAATTATGGTATAATCTTGATGAGGTGAAAAAATGGCAGCAGAAGATATTGGTAGTCTAGTACCTACAAAAATACCTGGTCTTTCAGATCAAGCAGATATTCAGGCTGCCCTAAGACTATATCACTATGGATCATATACTTTTGATACAGCAGAAACAGATGCAGCAGAATTAGTAAATCCATCAATTGCATATACACTTAATGATCTTCAGGATCAGATTGATGCAGTATCTGGTGGAACATCTATTGCTGTAAGCAGTTTCAATGCAAAGGGAGACCTTTTATCCGCTTCAGCAAATGATACACTTTCAGTTCTTTCTGTTGGCTCAAATGGAAAAGTTCTTACAGCAAACTCTGCTACAACAACAGGTCTAGAATGGGCAACACCAGCAGTTACACTTACAAACTCTGTAACTCTTAGCGGTAAAGGTATTGCTCTAGGATCAAACACTGTTACTGGAACTATCTCTGAATTTAATACAGCACTTACAGATGCAGATTTTGCTACACTTGCTGGAAGTGAAGTTTTAACTAATAAAGAACTTAAGTCTCCTACAGAAACAATGAATATAGTTGCATCTGCTGCAACTGGAACAATTAATTTTAATACTGAAACTTCAACAGTCTGGTACTATACATCAAATGCTTCAGCAAACCATACATTAAACTTTAGACACAGCACATCTGCTACACTTGACTCAGTTCTTTCTATTGGAGAGTCTATCACTGTTGTATGGATGAATACAAATGGTACTACTGCCTACTATCCAAATGTTATTCAAATTGATGGAACAACTATAACTCCAAAGTGGTCTGGCGGAACAGCACCATCTTCAGGTAATACTAGTAGCATTGATGTTTATGCTTTTAATATTATAAAGACAGCATCTGCAACTTTTGTTGTCCTTGGATCTCAATCAAAGTTTGCGTGATAATAAATGCCAATACGTGCTACTGTCGGTGGTTCTAGACTATTAGGTAGAGGACCAGTTTCTGTTGTAACTGGTGGAACTCTTTCTTCTGATGAACTTTATTTTTATAGAACCTTTACTGGAAATGGAAATCTAACTGTTTCTGGAGTTCCACTTGCCTGTCAATATTTTGTTGTAGCAGGAGGAGGCCCTGGAGGACCTTCTGGTGGAGGTGGTGGTGGAGGAGTTAGAGAAATAACAGCAACACTTTCGCCAAACACTTATCCTGTGGTAGTTGGTGCAGGAGGAACTATTTTTTCAAATGGAAACCCTTCAAGTTTTAATTCAACTATATCATCAGGTGGTGGTCAAGGTGGAGGAAATGGAGTTAGCCCAGCATCAGGAGGTGCTGGAGGTGGAGGTGCTAGCACTGGAATGTCATCATTTGCTGGCGCTAGTGGAAATACTGGAGGATTTAATCCAGTTGAAGGATTCCAGGGTGGAAATTCATCATCAGGTTCAGGCGGTGGCGGTGGTGGTGGCGGTGGCGCTGCAGCAATTGGTGGAGCAAAAGGACAAGATATAGGATCAGGAACAAATTACACAGGTGGTGCAGATGGTGGATCTGGTTCATATGGATCTTACACTGTTGTTAACGGAAACTTTACTTTCTATGCAAACGCAACAGGAACAGGAAGTAATCAAAGATATGGTGGTGGTGGCGGTGGTGGAGCCATTGCTAAACCAACTTCTGGTTCCTACCCTGCACCTGGCGCAGGAGGTCAAGGCGGTGGTGGCCGTGGTGGAATCGGTGGCGGAGCACCAGATTATACTGGAGATAATGGTGTTGCAGGTTTAGAAAATACAGGTGGTGGCGGTGGTGGTTGTGGTTTTGCTGGAACAGGTTCAGGTAGTAATGGTGGAAAAGGAATTGTTATTGTGCGTTATTTGAAGTCGGCGGTGTAAAATGTCACATTGGGCGGAAGTAGATGAAAACAATATAGTTATTAGAGTTACAGCGGGAGATAATAATGATCCTAATGGAGACGAAGGGTACCAGTGGCTAATAGACAATCTTGGTGGAACTTGGATTAAGACTTCTTATAATGCAAGAGGTGGTGGATTTAGAATGAATTTTGCTGGACCTGGATATTTCTGGGATGAAGCAAATGATAGATTTATACCACCTTCACCATTTCCATCTTTTGTTTTAAATGAAGAAACAGCAACTTGGGAAGCGCCTGTTCCATATCCATTAGATGGAAAAATATACTCTTGGTCAGAGGATGAAGTTAACTGGGAAGAAATTATAATAACAGAAGAAGAATCAACCTTTATACCACGTCCAAAATATCCAGAAGATGGAAATCTTTATAATTGGGATGAAGAAGAGTTTAATTGGATAAGGGTAAATTAATTCAATAATGATGTATAATATAGTCATATACAAGAGGAGTAAATAATGGCTCAATCAGTTTTCCCAGTTCCTTCATCAGGTGGTTCTTCACCAACTGCTGGACTTGCATCAACCCCACCACCAGATCTAACATTAAGACATACAATTACAAGTACTACATCTAGCCTAACATATCCTGCAGGAATAAACTCAGTTTTTGTTATTGTTGTAGGTGGAGGTCAGGGTGGCTCAGATAATAATGGTGGACATGCAGGTGCTGCAATTTCTGGATGGACTGCTCCATCAGCCAAAGCAGTCATTGGTGCTGGAGGAGGCGCTGGTGGTGGCGTTGGCGGAACAACATATTATGGTGCAGTAGTTGCACCTGGTGGTGGATCTTATTATGGTGGACAAACAGTTGGTCTTAACTATAGCACTGCACTAACACCTGGAAATGGTTATGGAATTGGAACAAGTGGATCTACAAACTCATCTGGAATGTTTGCAGGTGGCGGAGGATCTGGTTCAGGTGGTAACAATGGTGGAGCAAATGGTGGTACTGGCGGATCTGCATTGACAACAGCATATGTTGGAGGAGCAGGACAGGGTGCTTTCTATTTTGCAAGCAATAACTCTTATGGCGGTGGCGGATCTGGAGGAGGTGCTGGATTGCTAGGTAATGGCTCTGCAGGATCTTCTGGAAGCGGTGGCGCTGGTGGACTCGGCGGTGGCGGAGGTGGCGGTAAAGGTGGTAATGCTAACTACACAATGACCGCTTACTCAAATGGTGCTGGTGGCGCAGGTTGCGTCTTAGTATATTATTAAGGAGAAATAAATGCCTAATTTTGCTGTAATTCATAATGGACAGGTTACAAATGTAATTGTTGCAGATGATAAAGAAACTGCGGAATCAATAACAATGTCTAACTGTGTAAGATATATGTATAATCAAGATGTTAGAATTGGAATGTTTTATAATGAGGCAGACTCAACATTCTCAGAAACATATCCAGCGGTAGACTAAAAAATAAAATAGTGTATAATAGCACTATGATGCAGAAAGGTTCAAAATGAGCAATAGTATATACCCAGGAGTTAATCCAACACCAGGCGGATCAACGTCAGAAAGACCATCAAACCCTAAAATTGGTGATACATACTACAATGGTACAGTTGGACTATTTCAAATTTATACAGCCAATGGTTGGCTTCCTATTAATGCTTCTGCTGGTATTCCACTAAACTGTTCTGCTGTAGATGTTGGAACAAGTCGTCCATACAATAATGGTGCAGCCACAGTTTCTTTTGATCAAGCAGCAAATGGTGGATTTCCTTCACAGTTTACAGCGCTATCAACACCTGGTAGCCTAAGTGCAACTGGATCATCTTCTCCTATTGTTGTAGAAGGATTATCATCTAATACATCTTATACATTTGGTGCAGCAGCATCTAATGATCTTGGAACATCTGCATATAGTATTGCATCTTCTGCAATTACTGTTACAACAGTTCCTCAAGCACCTCAATCATTTGCTGGTACAGCAAGTAATTTTGGTGCAGTAACACTAACCTGGACATTAGGTGCTACTGGTGGTAAGGCTTTAACTAAGCAAAACGTTACCGCTTCTCCTGGAGGAGCAACTGTAGAATTAAATGGATCAGCAACAACAACAACTTTTACAGGTCTAACAGGTGGAACATCTTATACTTTTACAATTAATGCAACAAATCTAAATGGAGTATCTTCAAATGCAACTACTACAGTTACACCATTTTCTGAATTACCAGCCGAAGCACTAATTATTGCAGGTGGTGGTTCTGGAATGTCTGGTGGCGGTCACGATGCAGGTTCTGCAGGTGGTGCTGGCGGATATCGTTCTTTTGCATCATTAGGATTGCCTTCAAGTTTTACAGTTACTGTAGGTGCTGGTGGAGCAGCAGTTAATAATAATCAAGGAAATAAGGGAAGTGACTCTAGAATTGCAGATACATATGCAACTGGAGGAGGAAGAGGCGGATTTGCAGATGCTGCAAGTAACAAGGCTGGAGGGTCTGGTGGTGGAGGACTTCGTGCCAATGGCGGAACTGGTAATCAGGGTGGTTATAATCCAGTAGAAGGCTATAATGGAAGTGCTGGATGGTCTCCAGACTCTTGGGGTGGAAACTATCGTGGTTCAGGTGGCGGTGGAGCATCAGGAGAACCACCAAGCCCAGGCCATGACGGAGGCCCTGGAAGAGCATCATCTATTACTGGAACTTCTATCACCCGTGCAGGCGGTGGCGGTGGCGGTTCTGGATGGGATACAGGAAACGTACCTGGAGCAGGCGGAGCAGGTGGCGGAGGTCAAGGAACTTACGCAACTAACGCAGGTGCTGGAACACCAAATACTGGTTCAGGTGGTGGAGGAGTTGGAGTAACATTCTCTAACCAAGCAACAAGAAATTCTGGAGCAGGAGGAAGTGGTCTTTGTGTAATTGCATATCCAACATCTTATCCAGCAATTGCAAGCATTGGTGGAGGACTAACATACTCTGTTGATACTTCTTCAAGACCAGGATATAGAATTTATACATTTACAGCAGGAACAGGGACGGTATCATTCTAATGGCACACTATGCATTTCTTGACGAAAATAATATTGTCACACAAGTTATTGTTGGTCGTGATGAAGACGAGTTTGTTGAAGATATTACAGACTGGGAAGAACACTACGGTCAAGTTTGGGGTGCAGTTTGTAAGAGAACATCTTATAATACAGTAGGTAATTGGCATATCAACAATAAACCAGCATTTCGTGGAAATTTTGCAGCACCTGGATATTATTATAATGAAGAGTTAGATGTTTTTATTCCACCAAAGCCTTATGAGTCTTGGGTTCTTGATCATTCAACATTTTTATGGAAGGCTCCAGTAGAAAAGCCAGAAAGCCCAGATGCATATCTTTGGGATGAACAATCGGTTAGTTGGGTTTTAGAGCAGTAAAATTTATTGGGGTGGGGTAAAATGAAAAATGAAGATGTAATAAATATTTATTGGGCACCAAGAAGTACCTATGAGGATTCAGGTGCAGGTGAATGGAACATGTTGTATCCAGAGCCAACAACTCTATTTTCAGAACTTCATGCCAAAAGATTAAAAGATGCTGGAGAAGACACTTTCTTTTCATGTCCAGCAACAAATGATAAATATAGAAAAACATATGTATTTAAAAATGAACTTGCATCTTCTTATGAGTTTGATTATACAAATGAAGATCCAGATTTAAATTATGTTAAAAATCTTTCTAAAACATATATTAATTATAATGTTATGAGACCTCCAACTATTTCAGATGGTCCAATGATTAATCTTTCTTTATATTATTCTTTTTTTGCAGATCAGCCTTTAGAGGCGGTATTTACACCGCCAATGATGCATAAACCACAGTATACTCAGTACGGAACCTGTGTACCTGGCCAATTTGATATAGGACAGTGGTTTAGGCCATACCCAATGGAAATGCAAATGTGGAATATGAAAGGTGAACTTCACATTAAAAGTGGAGAGCCATTGTTTTACATAGAATTTAAAACAGATAAAAAAATTAAACTTCATAGATATAAGATGAATGGCACAATTGCTTCATACTTATATTCTGGAGCAAACTCTAAAAAACATTGGGGTCCAGGATTTTCTTTACTTGAAAGATATAAAAGATTTAATCAATCAAGAATGAATGATTTAATTTTAATGGAGATTAAAAATAATCTTTTAGATTAGTAAAAATCTTTTTTAAACCAGTGGTTATTTTTATACCAACCACCACTAACCTTATTTGTCAAAAAACTCTGTTTTAAGCCATCACGAACTAGATCAGGGTTATTTACTGCTTCCCAAGATTCTCTTTTATATGGAAGTATTTGTGCAATTGGTGTTCCCGCAGGAATAATACCCTCAAAGTCTTTTTTAATTAAGAATGGAAGATTTCCTTTGCTTACCGCAGTTTCTGAGTCTACAATACCAGAAAATGTCATAAATGGAAGATCGTATCTGTTCAGTGGGTGAGTTACTAAAGCGCTATATCCTTTTGGAGTTCTCCAAACCCAATGACACTTCCAGGCAAATGCTTGTTCTGCATACTCAGAAGATATTGGCATACCTCCTAAACCCTCAATATCTCTATATTCTGCCATTTCTACTTCTCCTATTTTCCATACAAGAGACTGATTTCCAGTAGGATCTTTAGTTACATGAACATCTTGCACAAGTTCAATAATATATCCATTAGTAAGAGAGTCTAGAAATGGGGCACACATCTTTACTGTTTTTAGTCCAGATGCTGTTATGTTGTTTACTTGCAGTTTTTCCCCAACTGTCTTATCTGACTTTCTATACCAAGATGGAACATGCTTTTTTGCTGGTACTGGAAACTCTATAAAATCAACATCTGTGGCAAACTCTATTTTTTTACGCATAGATTTAGTATATCATAGATAGGAAATATAGTGTATAATAGCATAATAAGAGACTCCTGATAAAAGCAGGGGTACGATTACTAGGAAAAGGTAGAAATAAATGGCTACAACATCTAAGGCTCTTGCTCGTGCAGCAGCAGCAACATCATCAACAACACTATACACAGTTCCTTCTGCTACAACAGCAGTAGTTACAAATATTGTTGTTACAAACTCTGCTGCAACTGCAGCAACATTTACACTAACTCTTGACGGAGTAGAACTATTTAAGGATGCAGCAATTGCTGCTAACTCAACAGCAATGTTTGATCTTAAGCAAGTTCTTGCAACCACTAAGGTTATTGCTGGTCTTGCATCAGCAACTACAGTTAAGTTTCATATTAGCGGAGTAGAAATAGCATAATGGCAGGATCCTCTTATCCACCTGCTGGTGGCGGTGGCATTAAATCTGTTCAGCGTGGAACCGCTGTAGCAGCAGGCACAATTACCATAACAGCAGTAGACACTAGTAAAACCTTTGTGAGATCAATTTCAACTGGTTCTGCTGGCACAGTTGCTGGAAGCGGCTACTATTCAGGTAACGCATCAGGTGGAGGAGGAATCATGCAAGCAGGAGGCTACGGACAGGCTGGTGGTTCTGGTGGTGGAGCACCTTCATATGTTGGTTCTTTTACATCAGGAACAACTACTTTGAAGGTAGCAGAGTATGGAGTATCTTTAACTAATTCAACAACATTGACTGCCACAGGGCCATGTCGATGGGAAGTTGTGGAGTTTTCATAATGGGAATAACTGTATTTCCTGCTTCTTCAGGTGGCGGTATAAAATCAATTCAAAGAGGCACTGCAGCATCTGCAGGCAATATTACAATCACATCAGTAAATCCAGCAAAAACATTTGTTAGATCGTTTTCAAACGGCTCTGGTGGAACTGCAAGAATCAATAATACGCTAACAGTAAGTCCAAGTGGTGGCGGTGGTGGTGGGCCAGGAGGTTACTCATATGTAACTGGTTCATCTTGGCCATCTGCTTATACAGGAACTCTTGGTGGCGGTACAACATCAATTACAGCAGAAACTTATGGTGTATACTTAAGTGATGCAACAACATTAGTTGCAACTGGGGCATGTATTTGGGAAGTGGTGGAGTTTGCATAATGAGTAAATATGTTCAATTAAAAGACGGAGTTGTTTTTGCATTTGTAGAAACAGACGGAGTTCCTGAAAACTCAATACTTGTAGATGATTTAATAGATCCAACAACCCTTTTAGGTAAAAAGTATGATAATGGAAAATTTGTAACTGCACCATTAACATATTTTGTAGAAAGAATGGCTGGAAATGTTGTTCTTGGAATTAATTCAACTGTATTTTCATCAGACGTTACTGGTCCAATTTGTGACGAAACAGTGCAACCATTTTGGATAATGCATGAGGCAGGCACATTTACTCCTCCTCCTGTTCCAGAACCAGAACCTCTAGAAGAGTAAATTACTCAAAAGACTTTTTCTTCCAATGGGTTCTTTTATACCATC
>JACCDX010264587.1_pt1 | contig 17027 bp, 15 predicted proteins | sample 7449681 | NCBI WGS metagenome assembly JACCDX01 (sample SAMN15323450, study PRJNA562643) | freshwater metagenome | isolation source: river surface water | place: USA:Blue River Watershed | collected 2017-08-18 | reverse complement strand
TATTGTATCAGGGAAAATAGTACTATCTGCTAAAGTTTTATTCTCTAAAGTTTGTACACTAGTAGTATTAATTATTGTATCTGGAAAGATAGTACTAGATGCTAGAGTTTTATTACTTAAAGATTGTATAGTATTAATATCAATAATTTTACTACAAATATCAGTTATACTGTCACCACTTACATTTATACCGAGTATAGCCCAGTTATTATTAGAATAACCTTCAAATATTTTAAGAGTAGTATTATATCTAATCATACCATCTGTAGCAATAATAGGACGTTGTTCTGTTGTACCAGAAGGTATCTTTAAGCCATCAGTTGTACATATATCAAGTGATACAATAGGTTCTGAAGTCCCTATACCTACTAAACCTTTTGTATAATAAACATTACAATTATTAGTTAGCCAACTTTCTACATTATTAAGACCTGTGGTATGATTATAAATATTTAAACTACCTTCTGTACTAACACCTAATGTAATTAGTTTACTAGTTCCTTCATTATCTACAGTTGATAATTGAATTTGCTCAACAACAATAGAACGTGTTATATTAGAATCTATACTATCTTTAAATGTGATATTACCTGTAGAATTATCTCTTTCTAATAAAGTATCTCCTAAATAAAATGAATTTCCGGATAAATATAAATCTCTCCATCTATTACTCGCACTTCCTAAATCATAACCTATATCGGAGACAGGAATTAAATGAGAACATATATTATTTGTATATAAATTAGAAGCATATAATGTAGATAAATTGGATGTATATAAATTAGATATATATAAATTAGATGTGTATAAATTAGATGCATATGTATTAGATGCGATAGTAATATTATTATTAACAATTAATTCAGTTTTAATATTAATATCACTATTACAAATTTGCATTTGTGAAGTATTAGTACCAAGACCAATATGTAATGTTGTATTAGAATTATCATTTCTAATAACAAGATCATTTATAACAGTATTTGTAAAATATTGTCCATTTGAATAACTATCACCAAATATAGAAGGCATTTATATTTATATATTTATAATTATGAAATATAATTAATTTAATAATAATTATAAATTATGTTTATATTTAAAAATAAAAATTTGATATAAACTTAACAAGTTTATTATAAATATATATATATATATATGGTTTTAATTCAATTTGTATCTGATATACATTTAGAATATTCTAATCCAAAATTTAAGTCTATAATTGATGATACAGATGCAAAAATTTTAATATTAGCGGGCGATATTTCTAAATATAATACAAAAATATTATCAGATTTTTTAGAATATATATCTTTAAGATATACATATATAATATATGTATCTGGGAATCATGAATATTATAATTCTAACAAAGAAAAGCAAAAGTATACTATGAATGATATTGATATATACCTTAAAAATCTATGCAATAAATTTAAAAATATTTATTATACTTCGAAAGATGCATTTATTTTTGAAAATATTAAATTTATTTGTTGTACTTTATGGTCTAATATCCCCGAAAATTTATATAATGATATTAAATTAGAAGTAAATGATTATAGGTTTATATATACAGATAATGGCATTATTACACCTAAAGAAACTACAGAAATTCATAAAGAACATATAAAATTTATAAAAGATGAACTAACTAATGAGTATCCTTGTGTTATTATAACACATCATCCTATGTGGAATCATAAAGTTTCACATCCAGATTATGAAAGGCTATCTAATAATTATGCATTTTCAAACAAAATTTCTATAACAGAGTTACCTTTTAAACCAATATTAGTGATTTCTGGGCATACACACTGTAATTATGATATAAATGAACCAGGATATAGAATAATAAGCAATCAATATCAAAGAGAGTGGGGAAATATATTTAACTCAAAATTAGTAATTGATATTATAACATAAATATCAATGTTATATGTATAAAAATAAATATTATTATGATAAAATTGAACATTATTGTTGCAAAAATTTTAGATTCTAAGCATTTTTGATGATTTATTTATATTACTTGATTTGAAATTTTTTAATGATATTTTTTCATTATTTTTATTTGAATCACTAATATCTGTATACCATATTTTTATTGATTCGCCATAATTTTCTTTGATAAATATATATAGTTTATAAAACATAAAAGAATTAAACAAAATTAAACATAATACTATAAATTGTTCTTTTATGTGTTTATTTTCATATCTTATATTACTATTACTATTTATTGATGTACTATATAACATATTACCGTCTTCATTATACCAATTAATATATGCATAAAATTTATGAATGTTTAATTCGGCAAACCCATTTTGGTGTGATAAAAATTGATATTGATCGTTTATTTCATTTATATTTTCATTATTTTGTGTAACACTATTTGTTATAATATTTGGAAAAACTGTGTTATAGTATCCTAAAAATTTACCTGCACATATATACATATCTACATTATATTTTTTTAAATAAGTTCTTAATAATTCTAATTCTTTTATATTTAATTCATAATTACCGATTACAATTATATAATCAGAATTACTTTGATCTAAAATATTAATTAACCAATTATAATGATCTTCGGCAGTAGGTAATTCTTGATTTAAAATAATATCATTTTTATATGTTGGTGCTAATATTATAGTATTTATAAAAATTGTTGTTACTGTAACACAAATATTTTTATTACATTTTTTTAATTCTTTTGAATAATATAAATCAGGAATAACCCATTTATCATTTATTTTACTGTAATTAATCAAAGTTTTATAGTCATATTTCATATCTTCTTCCCCTAGTCCTATTAAAAATGTCGAATTCATATCATGAAAATAATTTATCCATCTATCTTCCCATTTAGTATCATTTACACTGTCTACAATTATATTATTACCTGTTGATATTATATAATCTATAGGAGAATAGTTATTTATATAATTCATTTGTCTTGTAATCATATATTTTGTGGTAGTATCAATATTCCAATCTGTAAATATTAGAAAATTTATTAAATTTTTCATTTTTTACTTCATTTAATATATTAAATATTCTTATATATATAAATTTTTAATTTCTTTTTTATAACGTTCATATACTTTATGTCTTTTTATAGATAATTTTTGAGTCAATAATCCATTTTCTATTGTAAAAGATTCTTCTAATAAATAAAATTTATGTGGAATTTCGAATTTTTTACATTTTTGAGTATATTTTTTAATTTCACTATTTAATAAATTAATTATTACTTTATTATTTTGTATTAATTCAAATGTAACATTTTTTATTTTTTTATTTGATTCTTTTAAATAATTATACAGATTATCTAAATTTGGTACGATTAATGCTATATTATATTCCTTATTTGATCCATATAAAACTACTTCTTTTATATATACACTTTTTTTAAGTTCATTTTCTATTATACTTGGTATTATATATCTACCATTTGATAATTTATATAATTCTTTTGTTCTACCTGTTATAAATAAATTATTATCATCATCTAAATACCCAATATCACCTGTTTTAAAATATCTTTTATTTAAAGATGGATGGTCATAAAATTCATCAATAATATTAATAAAACTATCTTCGGTTAATTTAATATTATTATGATATTGTTTAAAAATATTCTCGCCATACACACATACTTCTCCTATTATATTATTTTTTACCGGAATATCATCTTTACATATTTTTACCGAACAATTATTTATTACTTTTCCTACAGAACCTTTTAAATAATTTTCGTCAGTACATAAAGAAATAATTGGTGATGTTTCAGTTAATCCATAACCTTGATAAATAGGAATTCCTATTTTATCAAAGAATTCTATAATTTTCTTATCACATGCAGATCCTGCTGAAAATATATATCTTAAATTTCCGCCAAATATATTTCTTATTTTTGATAGAATATAATAATTCAAAAATTTATAATCAATTGAAGTTTTATTATTATTATATTCTAATGCTTTATTAAATAAGTATTGTTTTAATTTATTTGAATTATTAAATTTTTTCTGTACATTATAATAAACTTTGTTCATTAATAGTGGAACTGAAAATAATATTGTTGGTTTTATTTCTTTTAAATCTTCACTAATATTATCAACATCTTTTACAATGGCAATACATCCACCATATGATAACATACCATGTAATTCTACTGTATTACCATATGAATGAGAAAATGGAATATATGATAAAGTTGTATCTTTTTCGGTTATAAAATTTTTGGGTAATATCTTTTTAACATTCATAATATTACTTACAATATTATTATGTGTTAATTCTACACCACGAGGTTTTGCAGTTGTTCCAGAAGTATAAATTATATTTGCTATAGTATCTTTATCTGGTAATATTAACGGAGATTTTATAGATTCTTGTTTTGCTATAAAATCTTTATATGTTAATATTGAATTTGGTTCAAAAGAATATAATTCTGATATATTTGTATTTAATGATTCTATATTTTTATAAATTTTATTATTAGATACACATAATAATTTAATATTACTATCTCTAATTATATAATCCCAGTCTTTTTTTAATTGTTTCTCATACATACCAACATATATTGCACCTAGTGAATAAGTTGCATACATTAATGTTGCTACATTTATACTATTATTTGAGATACAACCAACTTTATCACCATTTCTAATACCCGAATTATATAGAAATCCTCTACATTTTTCTACATTTTTTTCGAATTCTTTATATGTCATTGATTTCCATATATTTGAGTTATCTCTTTCTTTGAAGGCAATATTATTTGCATATTTATTACAACTATATTTGTGAAGATCTACAAGAGTATTATAATGTATATCTGAAAAAAAACTAGAATAATAGAATTTTTTAGAATTAATATTTGTAAATCTATTTATTATTAATTTATTTAACATTATTTTATAATATTTTACATCAATTATCCTTAAATATTTTTTTATTACATTCTTTCCACTTCTGTTGGTGTTTCAGACCGAACTTCTATTCTTTCATTATCCTCATATTCTTCGTCTTCATTATCTTCGTTATCATTATCTTCATCATCGCTATTTTCATTATTAAATAGTAAATACTCATCATGTTCTAATAGGTCATATAGTAAATCTAATTGATTACTGTATTTTATTGATAATTCTTTCTCCTTTGTTAAAAGTTTATTTGTATATTCCATCTCTTTATGTATAGATGATATTATTAGTGAATCATTTGGTTCATTTATTTCATTTATAATTCTATCCAAACAATTTAGATTATAAGCATATTTTTCCTGTGTTAAAGAACTTTCATTTATATCGCCTATTAATTTTTCTCTTTTATAAATAACTTTCATTTTAAAAGGATGAAATTCATTTTTTATAGCATGTTCTAAAAATAGTCTTCTTTTTAGAATACAATTAGGACACATTACTGAATCACAAGCTTCTTCCATTGTGTTATAATAATTTATTCTTCCTATTTTGTTTTCAAATTTTCTTTTTATATTATAATAAATATATAATATATTTAATAGTTAGTTTATAGAATATATTAAATCATTTAGTAGACCTACTAAATGATAGGAAGTATGTTTTTGTGATAGGCCTATAAAAATTTATTTAAGTTGAAATAATATTTAAATATATATAAATTAATAATAAATAATTCAAAAATTTAAGTGAAAATGACTGAAGATAATAATAAAGATAAAATTATTGAAAATTTAAATAAAGAAATTGATATTTTACACCTTTGCGGATTTAAAACGCCGACTTGTCAGCAAAAAAAAAAAAGCAAAGGCATAAAAATATGGTTATAACACTCAGTGGAGAGTGTAGTTAGTCAGTTTTTGTTCTTGTGAAATTTAGTGGTCTCAATCCTGTTTTATAGACTGATTCTACTATATTTAACATATTACGAACAGCGTTAGTATCTCTATTATGAATTATTTGGCATTTATGCTTTAAGTCTGTATGACTTAATAATCCATAACAAAGTTTGTCTTTTCCTGTTTTGGGGTTTATTTTATATTTGAAAGGTTCTAATTCTTTATTACAACAATTACATAATTTAGAAGTTCTAAACTCATTTACTAAATAATTCTCAAAACCAGCATTAGTAAATATTCTTCTAAATTTTTTGGTTATAACTGGTTCATTTCCTTTCATATGGTTATTACCTTTATCAAAGTCTCCAATTACAAATACAACATCTTCTGGTTTTCCATATTTATTTGTAAAGTTCTTTATCATTTTGCTTTCGCTCTTTTGAGTGTTAATATATTTATTGAATTTGAATTTTCTAAATATATAATTTTCATAATACTCAAAAAGTAAATTATTAAGTTTATTCTTTTGAATTAAGTAATCTTTAAATTTCTCAAAGTCATTTGTTCTTTTATTGTAATAACTTAATGTAGTTTCTAATTCTTTAACTGTTTGATTACCAATTCTATAATATTTACTAAACTTATCAGTTATTCTTCTATATTTGGTATGTTTTGTTTCACTATTTCTTTGAGATTGAGTATATCTAAAAGTTTCTAAATTACCATCCTTATCTTTAGAACCACAGTAAATTAAATCATTAGAAATATTAGGGTCAGCACAAACCAATTTTTTATTTCTTAATTCATCAGTAATAGTTATTTTCTCGATATGTTTAGTTGTTTCATCTCCTTTCATTTTGTTAGCAAAAGGATTAAATTTGTAAGGCGTTCCATCATCTTTTAATCTTATAAAATTAACACCAACTGATACACCATCAGTTTTAATCATATAATGAAACTTATAATTTGGTTTATCTTTAAACATTTTATTATCTAACTTAAAAAATCTGTTCCAAAGTTCATATTCATTATCTTCTTTTTTATAATTTTTATAATGCTCTGATGTGGATTCATCATCTAATAAATTCTGTATTAATCCACAACTATCTATTGTTATTGATTTCGGAATAATATTACTTCTTAACGGTAGTATATTAAACAGTTTAACTTCTTTCTCATTATCTTCAAAAGTATCATTCATTTTTTCTAATTCTTTACCAATATAAATATATCCTTTTAGATAATCTTGAGTATTAGAACATAAATCATAAGCAACACTATTCTTATCAAATTTATTTTTATTTGGTAGTATAAATTGTCTTTGAATATTAATCCATTCGTGATACTTAATATCTGATTTAAATTCTTCTAAAGTTATTAAATCATCCTTTACATTTTTGAATTCAATTGATAATTCTTTATATTTTTCCATTCTAATTTCTCTATCTTTTATCTTTGCAATTTCTTTTCTTTTATTGTAAGTATCAAAAGACCAATTAACATATTTATTTAATTGAGTTAAAAAATTCATCTCTATATTATTGTTAATATTCTTAACTATATCAATTTGTTCGTATGCTAAAACAAAAGACATTTTATCACTATAGAGTGTTTCTTTATCCTCAATTAATTTACTAAAATGGTCTGTATTAAACTTATCAATATTAAGTAATTGAGTAGTATATTTCTTCTTAGAAGTAGAACCCCGTTTATCTTTTCTATCAATAATTACCTTAATAACATCGCCAATAAAGTTCTTATCAATAATAGGAAAATCTAAATTATTATCATACAAGTAAATAAAATATAATTTAATAAAGTTATAAATTCTAATAACAATCTTGTTTGTCTTAACCGCCAAATTATTAATTAATTCAACAGTTTCTTTATTTCTAATAATATTAAGAATATTATTTTTATAGGTTTTAATGAAATCAAATTTAGGGACTCCGTCATCATTATCTTTTTTCTTTTTTTTAATTTTCATTTTAATTAATCAATGTATCTTACCTTTAAATAACTTTTTAATTTTCACAAAAAAAACGCACTTAAATATTTATTAATTAATTTCTATAATTAAATTAATTAACGAAGAAATGAATGACTGGAAACATTTTTGCGAAACCTGTAAATTTGGTTGTAATTATGAGAGTACTTGGAACCAACATATAGAAACAAAAAAACATAATAATAATGGTACATTAATTCGTCAAAAAAAATTCTGTAATAATAAATGTGATAAATGTTATTTTGAAGCAAGACATCAGGAAAGTTTATTAGTTCATACCTTAACAAAACATTCAACAAGTGAAGAAAGAGAAAAAGGATTTAAATTTTATTGTACTGATTGCGATTACGGAACATTTTATGAGAATGCTTATAAATCACATTGTCAAACAAAAAAACATTTGTTAATAATAAAATATAAGGAAGATAATAATGCCAAAACATAAAGGAGAAGATTATAAAGTTAGTGCGGTAAAATACTATTTGAAAATTGGTAATCAAATAAAGACTTGTAAAATATTTGAATGTGCGCCAAGAAGTTTAATGAGATGGGTTAAAAAATATGAAGAAACAGAAGCAGTTAAAAGGAAGTATCGAAAGTATATAGCATATAAAATTAAAAAAGAACATATTGCTTTTATGAAAGAAGAAATCTATAAAAATAAAACTATAACAATGGAAGATTTAACACTTAAATTAAATGAAAAATTTAATACTACTTTAAGTCGCGCTCATATAGCAGATGTTGTTAGAGATATAAATATAACACTAAAAGAAACCAGAGTAAGACACGAACCAATTATAAGATATAATAAACCAATTGATATAAAAAAACAAATAGCAGAATTTTATGAAACCATAAAGAAATATAAATTAGAAGATATTATTTGTATTGATGAGACTTCTTTAAATTCTTTCGAAATAAGAAAACATTGTTATAATGATGTTGGTAGAAGATGTGTAATTAAAACCGACGACCAAGAAGTATTTAAGAAATTTACAGGGATATTTGCTATTACAACTGAAGGATGTATTCAATATGATATATATGAGAAAGGAGGTATTGATAGTTTGAGATTAGTAGCATTTTTGGAAAAAATATTAACAGATGGTGTTAAAAATAAAGTAGTAATATTAGATAATGCGAGTAGTCATCGAAACCAAAGTGTAAAAGACTTTGTAATGAAACATAATATACTACTTTATAGTATCCCTTATCAGCATTTCTCCAATGCGATAGAGAACTTCTTTAGTGTTCTAAAAAGTAAATTAAGAAAGAAGAAAACTGTAGGATATACTAAACTAAAGAAGAATGTATCTGATGTATTAGAAATAATACCAACTGAAACCTATAGAAAAATCTTTGAAGGTAGTTATAATAGAGGGAATTTTGTCTATAAACCAAAATCCTCAACAAAAATGAAGAAAACTAAATTTTATAAGGAAAAGTAAAAGTCGGCGTTTTAAATCCGCAAAGGTGTAAAAGATAGATTAAAAAAATATACTAATTCAGATAGATATAAAATTTATTATGAAGCAAATAAGGATAAAATTAATGAAAAGAAAATAATATATATATATATAATTCTAAAAAGTTTAATTTTGATTATAAAATAATTGAATAATTTCAATAGTTTTATCTGTTTTATTTTCAATCCAATATTCAATATTTTCTTTTAGAATATTTAAACGATTATTCCATATTTTTTTATTAGTAATTTTTAATAACCCTTGTTTAGTAGTAACCGTCCAACAAGAAGGTATTTTATTACCTTCTTTATCTAAATATTCATCAGGATTAAATCTTATAAATATCAATGGTCTATGTCCTACATCTTGAGAGATTTCCATTAATCTTTTATTATCACAAGAACAATCATAACTTACATGCTGATTTTCGTCAACTTCTATAATAATAATTTGATAACCTAAATCAAGCAAAATATCTGGTCTTCTTCGAGAACATCCTTCAAATACCTTTTTATCAAATATCCAATCATAATTTGGAAAAGTATCAATTATATAATCACTAACAGAACGTTCTTTGGTTTTATAATTTTTAACGATTGTATTATCAGGAAACAAATTAATATAACAATAAATACAGTATCCTTCATATATTTCAATATTATTAATTAATGTATCGCATAAATCAGTTTTACATTTTGTTTTTTTTTTATTATAGTATTCTTTTTGATATATTCTTTTTTTTACATTTAATTTATCTTTATTTGCTTCATAATAAACTTTATATCTATCTGAATTAGTATATTTTTTTAATCTATTTATTAACTCCTCCTTTTCTTCTGTTAGAGTTTTAATAATTTTATCTTTTTCTTCGTCATTCATATTTTTATATATTTTATATTGTTAATTAAATTAATATAATAATTAGTCAAATTTTATATTAAGATAAATTTTTTTAAATTTTTCAAAATTGAAATGTGTGAGTAAAGTAAGTGTATAATACCTCAATATACTAAATATAGATGATGAATTTAAGCAAACAATAGAAAATCCGAATTAAATATGTTATGTAATAAATATAATTTCATTACTAGAATATCCATATTCATCAACATAAAAGATTTGAGCATCATGACCAGATTTATGATGTAATTTACAACCATGATATTTATTAATTCTATAATCACTAATAGTATTTCTACTTTTAAAATCAAGTAAAGCAAATTTAGCAATAGGAAATTCCTCAGATCTAACATAAATATTTTTACCAAATTGGAGCATAGGTAATCCTTCTTCAAAAATTTTTAGAGGATTATCAATATCTGTGTTCCCTTGTGCAATTACAATTTCTTTATTATAAAATGAATATGTAAATACAGTACAAAAAGAAGGTTTAATAGTGTATACTTCTAATAAAACATCAGCTTTATCAATAAGTTTATATATTTTTTTAGTACCATCCCAATTATCAAAATTAATATGTGTATAAGGTAAATCCTTTAAACAGTGAAAATACCCTAGTTTATCAATTGATGCTCCTCTAATATTCATTAATTCCATACTATGAACTCTTTTAATATTTCGATATATTTTTGATATATCATTGTTATCAAATAACTCTGTGAGAACATTTTTAGTAAAGAAATCTTTATAATTAATCATATTATTTATTATATGTAATTTTATGATTTATTCTTCAAATTTTTTTTTTCATATAATAAATGCAATGATATATCATATACAATGTCTGATGATATATCTTTTAATTGTTTAAGTGTTATATTATTTTCTTTGTATAACTCTAATTGATAATTTATGTATGAATTTCTAATAGTATTAACTGTTACATTATCTCCAAAAATATGATTTAGATCTCTATTAATTTGTTTAGTAAAACTATTAATGCCTTTAATTCCGTTTTCGAAAGGAATACCTTTTTTAGAAACAAATAAGTATTCTCTTGGATACATTAATAAATTCTGCTTAATAATTTCGTCTAACTGTTTAGGTATTTCTTGAATAAAATTATCATTAGATTTCTTATTTTTAATACAAAAAAAAGAAATTTTGCCCTTAAGATTTATAAAATTATTTTGTTCTTCTTCGGTATTTTCGGGGTTAATTTTCATTAAGTAATAATCTTTAATTTTTCTGGGTGCAATTAGAGAATATAAAGAAATTAAAAATGTATCATTTTTACCTAATGATTTTTTTTCAAGTTCTTTTTGTTTATCAAGAATAGATTTCCACTCAATAATATTTTCTTTTTCTATATTATTATTATTGGGACTATTAATATTGTTTATTTCAGTTTTATAAATTTTTTGCCATTCATTAACATAAGCAATAATTTTTTTATTTTTAGAATTATTTAGTTTTAAATATTTAATAATAGTTAGAATAAATCCGATAGTTGATGTAAATGTTCTATTATTTTCAGTAGAATCTTTGATTTTTTTTATAAAAATATCAGGTGTAGTAAGTATTTTATAAATATTTTTTTCATTGGTAATACTAATATTAATATTTTTTTCTTTTTTTAATAATGGTAAATTAGCAGTATCATATTTAATAATTGCAATTAATCTTTTAATAGCACAAATATAAGAGATTTTACTAGATTTAGATAATAACTCGTTATTTTCAATAAGTTTTTTAATATCAATATCAGAAAATTCCTTAGTCATTTATTTAATATATATGTAGAATATAATTTATATATTTGTCATTTATCTTTAAGTAATAAAGTAAGAATAATCTATTTTTGTGGTATTTATAATAATAAATTAAAATATAATATAAAATAAATAAAATGAAATTTGTTCAAGTAAATGCAGCAACAAAAAAGAAAAAATTTACTAAAGAAATTAGAATATTTTTAATAGTAGTAGTAACATTAATAACAATGTTAGTTAAAATAGTTGCAGGTATTGATATTAATCAATTATTTGGTTTACTTGGTAAACTAATTGGTGCAGATTTAGAGGGTACTGCTAATGCAGAAGTTTTAATTTTATTTTTTGAGTTAGTTTTTTTTAATAATTTACTTAATGTAGATTTATCAAAATTTGATAAAATAAATTCAAAATTAGAGATATTAAAAAAAAGATTTACAAAATTAATTACTAATAATTATACTAACGAACAATTAGACAAAATAAGAGAAAATTTAAAAGAAAATTTAGGAGATGAAGATTTATTATATAACGAATTAAAAAAAAAATATCCACCTGAAAAAAATAAAGATATTAAAATAAGGATAAAAAGTCTTATAGAGAAAGATAAAAAAAATGCTGCTCTTACAAGAGAACAAATAAAAAATAAATTATTTACTACTAATAATGAATTTAGTAATACAATAATAAAAGATTATAAATTATCTAGAAAAGATAGATTAAATAGAGCGAGGAGAGAGATAATAATGTTAAAAAAAATATTTAAAGAAAATAAATTAATAGATTCTATTATTGATTCAGATTCTAGAACAAATTTAGCATCATTAAGTCCTAAAACTCCAATAAAATCTGCAATAAGTCCTTCTTTAAGTTCTAAAACATCGAGAAGAACTGTAACAAGAGGTTTATCAAGTCTAAGAACACCAATAATACCTGCAACTAGTTCTATATCAAGTATGGGAACACCAATAATATCTACAACAAGATCTATATCGAGTCCGAGAACACCAATACCTACAATGAGCTCTATATTGAGTCCAAGAACACCAATAATACCTGCAACCAGTTTTATATCAAGTTCGAAAATACCAATAAAAACTGCAACAAACTCTATATTAAGGTCCAAGAACATCTAGAATAAGGGTCTAAATGTTCAAAGGTGTAAAAAGTCCGGAAAGTTCTAGTGTCCCAAAATATAGAGTCAGATTTATACAAAATTCTTAAATAATATATAGTGTATATAGTTAAAAACAAGCATTATAAATAAAAATATTATGTAAAATCAAAAATGAATGAGTTAAAAAAAAAGTTAGAAATAAAAAAAATAGAACGTGAAAAAATAAAAAAAATTTCTGATGAATTAGAGAAAGAATTAAGTAAAATAAAAAAAAAAATTGAGGAAATAAAAATAATTTATTACAAAATTGATGATGAATACTATGAGTTAATGACTCAATTAGAAATTGAAAAACAAATGGATAAATAAATGTATAAATAAATATAAACTAGATAGTAAATAGATACAAGAATAAGCTATATTTTTTCACCTTCGGACATTTAGAGCGGTACGTTTTTACACCTTTGCGGATTTAAAACGCCGAGTTGAGAGCGTCTGCAAAAGTAATAAAAAATATGGTTATGACCTACGGTGTAGTAGGTAGTATTTTGAATTTTAGTGCAGGTTGTAAGGCACTGCCCCAACTCACTAAAGGATAGTACTAACTACGCATAGCGCCTATTATTTTATATAATGTTAGTAGTCTCTGAACAATTCATTAAAGATTTCAAACTTTTCATTGTTATTTTATAATAAATGAGTTGTCTTTATATTTTTTATATTTACCCCCTTGGAAATTTAAAATGGTGATTTTGGAAAACCAATAAAAAATTTGTGATACTTCTTCTGAATGATAAGCAATTATGGCGTGAGCTTCGCTATTATATCTTTATATATTTTTTCGTTGTTAAGTCGGTGTTCTAAATGTCCAAAGATGTAATTATGTTATTATTATTGATGTATTAAATCCCTGTATCTTAGGCGTAATGCATGTATTGGATATTTAGTATTATTATGCCATTCTTCTGGAAAATAAGTTTCGTCTGGTAATGAGACACAACCATTTTTTTTACAAAGAATTGAAAAAATACTTTGATCATGACGATGATCTTTAAATTCAGAATGATTAGGAATAAAAGATGGTGAATCATCAACTAAACGATAATTATCAAATTCACAAACATATAACCATTTTTTAACTAAATTTACTGTTTTTATGGATTTTTTTAATATAAATGCTGTTGCTCCCAACTGATTAGTTGATAATTGTTCTAGTTTTGTATAATCTAAAAAAGTATATAAGTCAGCTTTACACCACATGTATTCTGGCATAGGAATTGTGTCAAATATACATATACCTGAAATATCATTTTTAGCCATTTCAATATATTGTAATAATCTTTCACGTCCTTCTATATTTATTTTACATCCGGCGTCAACATATAATAAAAAATCATTAAATTCTAATTTATTAAGAGCTTGTAATATAATTTGTGGTTTCCAAATCCAATGTCCATAACCTTTGCTTCTAGATATTAATTTATTTTTATGTTTTTCGCGAAAACTTACATCTAAATCATTTTCTGACCAACAAAATATATTTTTAAATACATTAATTGCTTTAGCTTCGCGTTCTATACGTTGTATACTTCTAATATAAATATTATCAGCAAATGATACTAAATTTATAGACATTTATATTGAAAATAATAAAAAAATAAATCATATCAAACTTATTTATATGTGAATATATTTAAGTGCCTAATATTATTTAATATTTTATATTTCGTTAGGAATAATATATTAAATACCTTAATAATAAATAAAAAAGAATGAAAAGAATTAGAATATTTAGTGATTTTTGCGATTCGTCACATGCCAAAAAAATTTATGAATATTATTATGATCTAGAAAATTACTATAAAAATAATAATAAATTTATTATTGTTGATGACGAATCATATACACATGCTATTATTTTAAACAAAGCAATGCCAAATTTACATATTAATAAAGAAAATGTAATAGGATTAGCATGTGAACCAGCTTGTTTATTAAGTATAAATACACAATTTATTAATTATGCTAAAAATAATATTAATAAATATTATTTAGGAATTAAAGGGTCTTTATCTGATCCATTTACTGAATATTATTCTTTTATGATGTGTGATTATAGTCCACCAATTACTACTATAAAACAAATTGATTTTAATAAAAAAAAATATATTATGTCATTAATATTAAGCAATAAAAAATATTTGCCAGGACATAGTTATCGTCATGAATTAGTAAAAAAAATTTTAAGGAGTAATTTACCTATACATATTTGGGGATGTGGTACAAATGAATATATATATGATGAACGTGTAAAAGGAAGATTTGATGAAGCACAATTACCATATGAAGAATATAAATATACTATTGCTATTGAAAATACAGAATCTTATGATTATATATCAGAAAAATATACAAATGCAATATTATATAACTGTATTCCTTTATACTATGGTGCGAGAAATATTGAAAAGTATTTTGGAAAAGAATGGGGTTATAGATTAACAGGTAATATAGAAAATGATTTTAAATTAATAGAAAATATTTGTAATAATTATGATTCAAATAAGATTAATCTAAAGAATGCATATTATGAATTGACACAAGGTAAAGCATATTTACCTACTTTTTTAGAAACCTTATAATATTATATCGTAATATTTATTTATACTAGATCAATCTTTATAAAAAAATTTTTTGTTTAATTTATATTTTATATTGATAATATTATACCTATTTTGCAACATATATAATCTATAAATATACTATATATAAATATACATAGTATATTTATAGTAAGGTAATTTAGAGTAGTGCGTTTTTGAATGGAATGCTTGAAAAAGTATCATTTTAAAAGCGCACCGCTTTAAATAAAAAAATATATTTTAGGATATATTTAAGATGAGAATTGCTTTATTAATATCTGGATATTTTCGAACATTTAAAACAAATATTGTTTCATTAAAACATAATATATTAAAACAAAACAAAAATATTGATATTTATATTCATATAACAAAAGATTATAAAGATAAATATTTGAATACAATAGATACTAATAAAATAATAGAATTTATAAATATCGAATTAAAACCAAAATGTTTGTTAATTGAGTCAAATGAAAAATTTGATAATAATGAAAATATAAATAATTTATATAACAATTGGTACAAATATTACAAATTAAATTTATTAAAAAATAGTAATGAAATTGGATTAAACTTTAAGTATGATTTAGTTATAAAATATAGACCAGATTTAAATTTAATAAATATGTTAAATTTTACAAAATATGACTCAAAATATATCTATATACCGATAGATAGTAAAATAGATAAAGAAAAATTAAAAAATTTTGATGATTTATATATATGTGATATATTTGCTTATGGATCTTCGGAAAATATGAATAATTATTTTTCGATATTTAATAATTTAAAAAAATATATATCGATTTATGGGCCTGTATCTGAAACATTATTATATTATCATTTAACATTAAATTTAATTCAATATAAATGCATAGATATACAATATAATGTGATATTGTCTGAATGTAATGTATTTGCGATAGTAGGAGATTCTGGTTCTGGAAAAACTACATTAGGAAATAAATTAAAAACATTTTTCGATAATCCATTTATATTAGAATGTGATAGATATCATAAATGGGAAAGAGATTCAAAAAATTGGGAAACTGTAACACATTTAGATCCTAATGCAAATTATATATGTAAAATGGAAAATGATATATTTAATTTAAAAATTGGGAAAAATATATTACAAGTTGATTATGATCATACAAATGGTAAATTTACATCACCTAATTATATTGAAAGTAAAAATAATATGATAGTATGTGGATTACATTGTTTATATAATACAAATCATTTATATAATATGAAAATTTTTATGGATACAGATA
>JACCDX011476740.1_pt1 | contig 17028 bp, 12 predicted proteins | sample 7449681 | NCBI WGS metagenome assembly JACCDX01 (sample SAMN15323450, study PRJNA562643) | freshwater metagenome | isolation source: river surface water | place: USA:Blue River Watershed | collected 2017-08-18 | reverse complement strand
GTATCTTCGATGATCACTGAAGTTAAACGTTTAGATAAACGTGTACACCGTGAAATCAAAGATGCCCGTCGTCGTAAACGACGTGCGAAAGTAGAAGGTGAAGAAGCTACTAAACGTGGTCCTTCTATCTTCGAAATCCCTACTAAAGTTACTGACGAATTATGTAAATTCTTAGGTCACCCTAACGGAACTTTAATCTCTCGTTCCAATGTCACCAAAGAAATCAACAAATACGTCAAAGAAAAAGGTTTAAAAAATAAACATGACATCAAACCGGATGCCGCCTTACGTAAATTATTACAAGTCCCTGAAGGCGACCAATTAACCTACTTCAACTTACAACGATACTTAAATCGTCATTACATTAAAGAAGTAAAACCTACTGCTTAAGTAATATATTATAAGTACTCTTTCTGTATTCTGTAAATCAAATCCTAAATAAAAAGAAAACAGTGTAAAACTCCAAAAAGAAAAGAAAAAATAGTGAACAGCTAAAAACAAAAGAAAATATCTTCTTTTTTTAGATGTCTATTGCCAAAGTCATTCTTTACAGTGTTATTGCTTTAGTTCTTTTACTTATCTTAAAACCTACAATGACGCAACAAGGTTCCGTGATGATTTTTTGTAATAACCCTGTGAACACCCGTGGGGCTACGATCTGCTTGGATCAGGCGAACCGTCGCTAGCTCGGCGTTGGAACGCGGCCCATCCGTGGCGGTCGTGCGGATTTCCCGCAATAAGTACCCACGCGCTATCGTTCATCAGCTCTTTGTAAACGCGTTCATTTTTCATAACGATGGTATCGTCTAAGCAAACAATCTTCGGATTTTTTTCTTTTACGGCTAACCAATCGGCGTAGCCTGAAAATTCACCCCCATCCAGAATCACGATATCTATTTCTTTCGGGAGAGTCTTAGGATTCAAATACGGAGCCGCGGCATAATCTTTACAATCTTGCTCGTACCACATTTTGTAGTGCGTAACGACCCAACCAAAATACTCGTGCTTTTCAATTTCTTCCGCCGTCATTAACCCTTTTTCGTGAAGCTTTCCGTAACAAAGATGAACAAAGGGATACCCCCAGGGAAGCCACCGTTGAAACGCTTGAAGATAAAAGTTTAAATTGGATTCAATGGAATAAAAATGAACATCCTGTTGATGTTCTCTTTTTAAGAGCCCCTCTATTACACAGCGTGTTGTTCCATTGCCCATCCAGGTTCCCACTTCCAGATAGCTTTTATACCGTGGATCGGCGGCTAACTTACATAGATAATCACCAAATTCAGTATTCAAATGAATTTGACCATTATTCGGATTCTGTTCCATATGAAAGGATTCATCTTTTATTCTTTAGACATGATCTACATACACAAGACAGGACTCGTTAGCCGACAAGAGATCTGATGAGTTAGTCTTCCTCTGGGTAAGAGAATATGAAGAGTATCCAGAACAACTTCACGCCCTAAGGTGTAGCGCCATGTATAGTCATCCGGTGATTTCACGTGGTATACTTTGCGCAGAACAGCATTCTGATCCGCAATCCACTGGCTTTGGTGTGACCAGAGTTCCTCGGCCTTTTTTTTGTCCCCCTGCGAACAGACGGCGACTAGAAAAAGCTCCGCCCAGGTTTCCGTATTGGCTTCCTTGTAGGGCAAGGCTGCTCCGTGAGGATCTAAGCAGGCCGCATGAAGAAGCTCATGAAGCAACACACGAGTAGCTTCTTCATAACGATAAATCAAGATAGTATCAGGCCTACAGGGATAACAGTAACCACCATTGATATGTTTAGGGCCCACTTCCGCTCCTTTGGACGGTAAAATCCGCATTTCTTCCGCGGGCAGCCAATAGATATGCCAGGGTTTTCCTGATTTACAGGCAGAACCTTGCATCCCCAGGTTCGAGGAGGCTGAACCTTGCATCCCCAGGTTCGAGGAGGCTGAACCTAACCACTGAAAGATACGCCCCCACAAATCCCAGGGAGGTTCCACGTTGGTTCCGAAGGTTTTGATCCAGACCACTTTCGCTAAACCACAACTCTTCGCTAAAAGTTGCGCTTCGCCATGCTGTACCTGCTCCCACATCCTACGACGTAGCTTCAGGGGATCAAATTCCGAATCACGCAGAACCTCCGACTGGAGGTACTGTAGATCGCTTGGATTTACCTGATCGTGGTGCCACCTGAGGGGTTGTTGCTGGAACACTTTGTTTACTTCTTCGGTGAGTATGGTCAGAATCAGTGGAAGTCCCATCTTCTATAGAATTGTTAGAAACCGCTTCACGAATTTCTAAAAATAAGGCTTCCCATAATAAAGGTATTCGGTAACTGGGAATGGTTTCTCCTGCTGCCGTGGCTTCTTGTTTCGCCAGAATCTGAAAAATCTTTTGTTTCCTGTTGGTGTCTATTTCTAAGTCCATCGTCACATCCAGCAAATAATGAACACAATCGGTCCAGCGTAAATTTCGCATGAGAAGTTCGTATAAGAAACTTCGAATTTCTGTTGTTTCCATAAGCTTGGGGTAAGGTTTCTGGGACCACGAAAGAAGAACTTTACGAAAAATGGAATGCCAAGAAGGACTTACGCTGGTCAAACTACGTTGAACTACAGGAATTTCAATGAAATAGTCCGATAATCTATCCGCTATCGGAAGTTCCGAAGTGAACCACAGACTTACATCCCCAAAACTTTTTTCCATTAACGAATGAAGTAAAAAGTAGCTTTCTGTACTGAACAAATGCGCATGATAAAAGACTAAAATACGTGATCCTCTTCCCTGATCCCCTGCTAACACCTGGCTTCCTGTACTCCAGCGTTGAAGAATAGGTTTCAAATAAATCTTGTCCTGCATAGACATACGCGCGATATCAAAACCAATATGGACGTAGGAAAATTCAAAAGGAAAGGTATCTTTATCGGATTTAGAATCATGATCATTTTCTTCTTCTGCGGTCGTGCTAATTTGGCTGTTATCATTCCGCGCAGCACTCCCCATGCTAAATTGTCTGGTCTGGATCGAAAAAGGTATGCCTCGCATATCCGCAATATTCTTTAGTGCCGCATGAAGAGCCGTTTTTTTTCCTGATTGGGGCTGTCCTCTCCAACACAGATTAAGGGAATCCATTTCTACAACTTATACTTCGTCGGGCTTAAGCTGGCCTAAGCACCTTTTCTAAATTTATGTAGATGTACATGGAGTGGACCGTACCGATACAAAAATTAGAAGTCAGTAAAGTCAAAGTAGGATTCATACAAAAAAATTTAAAACCGATCACTCCGCTGAGTTATACGGATGGACCGATTTCCTTTCAAAATTTAAATATTCTTTTACCTCCATTACAAATCCGAGACTATGATCCAACATCCGGTAAACTCATGTTAAGTTTACCTGAAGGAAGTCAAACATCTTCTAAACTACAAGCTTTACAAGATGCTCTCCTCTCAAGCGTATTCGTGAACCAACGCTATTGGTTTCCCCAAAGTAACCGTACCATGGAGCAAATTCGTGGCGCGTTTCAACCTTTTTTGGATAATGGCGTACTTTATCTGTATTGTCCTTGCTTTCCCTCTTTACCAAGATCCGAGGGTGCAGGTCCTTGCTTCCCCTCCTCCTCTTTAACTAGGGGCGATGGAGAAAACACTCTTCAAAATCACGATAGAAGAAATTTGTTATGTATTTGGAAAGAGAATGAGTGGAAACAATTTGATACAACCGGGCTTCTTCAACGGGGAGAATCTATTCGGGTGGCTTTGCGACTCCAAGGGATCTCCTTTCAGACCAATCTTTCTACCGGTGTTTGGACAGGACGCTTTCGCGTACAGCACCGCATAGCCTGTATTTATCATTGCGGTACTCCTAAGAAAGTTTTTGTAGAACCGCAACACTAATACCTAAAATAGCAAGGAACATATTGAATGTACTGATAATAATCATAAAAGGAAAAAAAGAAGAAGGATTGGAAGAAATATAGTAGTAAAAAAGAAATCCAAGAGCCATAGAAATCAATAAATTAACAGAAGCCACTACACTCACATTCTTTTGTAATTCGTTCCGTGTATCTTCATTTCCACCGGATCTAGCTACATAGATTATGCTGACGATCATAGAAATTAAAACGACCACCATCAAGATGATGGGGACTATAAACGAGGATGAGGTTGTTCCGCCCGTTGCTCCCATCTTTAAGTATTCCATTCTACCTATGTATTAGTTTTCATAAGATTTATTCTTCTCACATAATTCACATTTTTGTTAAAGGGTGTACTGCCCACTTTGTCATTGAATAAAATATATAAACCAAGCAATAAGGATGATATTAATAGAATTGGAAATATAGTTGTCCAGTACCGACCTGTACTAAATTGTTTCTTTTCCTCCGCCATGATATCTCTATCTATCTTAGAGATGAGTAAAACTCGTCGTTTTTCGCGAAAGGAGAAAAATACGAACAGTCTTTTTAGCCGTCGTAATAGAAGTTCTAAACACTTTCCTCCACCGGGTCCTTCGCAATGTCATCCTAGGGTCGGTACCAAGCGGCCAGCGCACGGTTGTTTGCCCAGCAGTATTTTGACGAGGGTAGCGAAGAAACTAGGTACAGCGGCCTCTAATCCGGTTACCTTACGCAGAACACTAGAAGAAAAGCTCCAAGTGAAACCGCAACAAGAACTATCCTTTGTCCATGCTCTACCCTTGACGGATTCGGAAAAAGACTATCTGAAGAAAACGTATTTACGACCAGCCCAACCCGACAAATGGAAAGAGGATCCTGATATGTGGCTCGATAGTACGAATATTGAAGCCGTCATGAAACAATACGAAGAAGCCTATCCCCATTTTGAATTCATGGGACCCTATCCCATTGATTTCGCAGCTCCCGATCCTTATCAACCCAGCGTAGGTGGAGCGCAAAAATGTCTTGTCCGGGAAATTTGCGGATTACGTATTCAAGAATCTATCCGCAGCGGCAAGCGTGCTATCGGTATTATCTACAATCTCGATCCGCACTTTAAAGATGGAAGTCACTGGGTCGCAAATTTTATTGATATTCCCAAACATAAATGCTACTATTTTGATTCCTATGGATATGAACCCCCCAAACAGATACAGAAATTTATGAAATGGTTAACGACACAAGATCCCAAGATGAAGCTTATGTACAATGCTCGCCGATTCCAGTTCCAAGGATCCGAGTGCGGCATGTATTCCCTATATTTCATTATTCGGATGCTCATGGGGGACGAATTTAGACCTTTCTGTCGCCGACAACCCAGAGACTCCGTGATGTTAGATTTACGTGATTGGTTATTTTCAACTTAAAATGTTCTACTGACTAAGATTAGAATGTCCGATGAGTATATGTTCAATGGAAACCGAGCAATAGGTTTCTTAACTAACCAAAATGAGACAAAGCTCTGCCGATTATTGTACCAGGATCTTCAACGGCAATATGGTAGCGATTTAAACGAAAAACAACAAAAATTCATGGTCAAAGCGGTAAAACACTATATGATTGAAGCCCAAGATAAAATGATGGAACAACCTATAGAAAAGAAAAATACTCGTGTTCTTCTTGCGGCGAAGAAGGATATGATGGCCTATATTACTCGTAGTTCTTCCGCTCCTCCAGTGGAGGATTCAGACGTGACGAGAATGGATGTAGCCAGTCGTTTTAATCAGCTCCAGAATGAACGCAATGGGTCCAAAGCCACGCCGCCGCCGCCGCCCAATTTTCGTCTGGAGCTCAAAGATGATGGTCCGTCTGCTCTTTCGCAATTCGAACTCGCCAAAAAAATTCGTGACGAAGAAACCGCCCGTGGCGAACAACTGATTGCCCAAAGTATGCGTGCGGATTCAGAATTCAGCAGCGCCATTCGTCAAGCTAGCCAACAGGATCAGATGTTTTTACAAGAACGAGAAAGAAATCGTTTGGCGGCGCAACGTGAAGCGCAAACCGAAATGGCCTCCAGACTTGTCACCCCGGATCCTCGCCGAATGTTCATGAAGGATATCTTGGATGGTAATACAACTGGGCCTTCGCAACCCGTTACGCTTGGTCAAGGAACATCCATTGAAAGTTTATTGAACAACCAATCCGGTCTAGCCGAGGCCAATCCTACTATCGCCTATCCGACGGCTATCCGCAATAAACCTCCCCAACAAGCCGATGTGATTATTCGTCAAGATGATATTTTATCCTACAAGGAAAATGAATACAATCTTTTTGTCTATTCTGCGGATCGTGATTGGTTACTGAACAAAAGTCAAAATCGTTACAACTTTACAGTGAATTTTGATCCAGCGAACAATGGCCCTGGCCAAACGTTTGCTCCCAGTACCACCATTCGTTTTAAGAATATTACGCGTATTGAACTTGTGAAGACTATCCTGCCGATTGAAGGTATAGATATTCTTCAAACGGTAGATATCAGTGGCGCCTCCCCCACCTACGGAACAGCCCTCAATATTAACGCCCTGAGCTTTCCTTATCTTAACGTCTACATTCCTGAACTCGATACGAATAACTTTGGTACCGATTACTACTTTAACCAAGCCTTCGCCTCTATCCAGTACGACGCCAACTGGGTGACGGATTCCGCCGCGGCGTCCAAGGGAGGGTATTTAGCCATGATTCCGAAGTTCTTAAAATGCCAAAAAGTGTACCAACCTACTCCCTTGGCTACCTTACGTAAGCTCTCTATTTCGATCCAGCGCCCTGATGGTTGCTTAGTGAGCAATACCCTGGATACCTTGGACATTCAAAACATTATTTCGTCTTACGCCTTTACCGCCGCAGGCGCCACCACCACCGGAACCCGATACGGTCCTACGACGGGTCAAACCTATCTCTGGTTACAAACCTCCACCTGGTTCAGCCGTTTCATGGTCAACCAAGGGGATCGTATCCAAATAAAGGGATTAGAGTTCCCCAGCTCCTACACGGGGGATTCAGGAGCCCGTGATGATTTAATTAGTTTCTTACAAAACTCCGAAGGATTAGTGGTTGTGGCTATAGGTAGAAATAGTTCAGGTACCTTCACCGACGGTCCGAACTCGGTCGGTTACGCCAACTGTATTATTGTTCGTTCCAAGATGGCCGATCCCACTACAGGAAGTACCTCTGTAGCTACCTTTGGTAACTTAGGAACGGTAGCCAATCAAACTTTCTTAAATACCCTCTACACGACGACTACCTTGTCCGGTGGCCGTTTGATTAACCTCAGTCACCAAACGACGTTAGTTTTCCGTGTCATTACTCGTGACTTAGATGCGACTACTCGTCTCCGTCCTGATAATATGTAAAAGACTATAGAAAGAATATACATTATATTTTATTCTATAATTTCCATCAGAATACTAGAAATGGATCCTATTACTGGATTATGGATTTTAGGAGGAGCCACAATCGCATCCTTAGCCGCTCTGCGATTGAAGAAACAAACTGAAGGATTCACCGCTCTTGACCCGAATTCCGTGGCCGAAAGTCAAAGTCGCTACAATGCGTTTACGAGTCTCGTGAATCCCATCACGAATTCAATTATTCCGGTCGGTTCTTCAGAACAAGAGATTCAAAAGAAACAAGAACATGTTACACAAGCTTTAGGGACGAAAGAAGCGGATTTTTCAGAAGATTCGTCTTTACATTTGGTTCTTCAGTCTTTCCAAAATAAATTCAATATCCGTGGAGATTCTAAGAAATCTTTCTATAGTGCGATACAATTCTGTCAAGAAGCAGGTAAAAATACCCAGCCTTTTACGGTGTATAATCCTGACGGAACCGTCGCCCAGCAGGGAGCCGTCAGTGCGGATGGTGTCTGGAAATTCGATGAAGTGTGTGGTGTCTGTCTTTCGGAGGGAGTAGATGAGCTCGGTAAGCGTTTCAATAAACCCACCGGATTAGTGGTCAACCCTAGTGAAGTCACTGCGGCGGTAAGCGAACAGCAAGAAAAATCCTGGCCCTTCCCTCGGGTCAGTCCAGCGCTGGGTAAATGTACCGGTGCTCCGAATGCTCCTGTCTTTGCCACCAATGCGCAAGATTTAGTCAAATACACCAGAGCCCGTAAATGCTCCCATGGTAAAGTCTTAGGAGGGAGTGATTCGTGTGCTCTTTGTTATGGATCGGATGATGTGTTCTCAAGTGTCCCTCCTGAAACGAAGACCATGCCTATTTTTCTTTTTTTGAATGGATCAGGTAACTGTACTGTAAGACTTAATGGGACGACCCTAAAAACGGTACAATTAGGCACCGATGCACCCCAATCGGTAGAGCTTTTGAATGCCAAAGAAGGAGATGTCTTTACATTGGAAGTGAATCCTCCGAGTGGCTCCAAAGCGGAGGTCTATGGTTATTTAAAAAGTAACACCCCTCGTTCCACCAACGAAAAGAATGGTTTATTTACCATGCCACTCAATACCTTACTGGTGGTGGACGATGAATCCGGTGTTTCACCCAACAAGAATGGACGCTTCCCTCGTTACGACGATATTGACTTGGATGTGGCGACGATGGCTCCAGCCGTGGGCAAAACCCGAATGCGCTTACGAGGGACCTTACCGTTTACTTTCGTTCAATCCACCGAGTTTCCCGCTCTCGACTGTATGGATGGACCGTTCCAGACCAAATTATCCTCCGCCAACGCCTTTTCCACCGATCAACCCTGTTTCGCCAAAGGATCCGGTCCGGGTAAATACAACGATGAGTGTCTCCGTGCTCGTATTCTTGCCGCAGGCTGTACCAGTGCTGGTGAATTATACAAGAATCCCAGTAGTCTGAATACACTCAATGGGCAAGCCCAAAGCTTGAGCCAGATTGTACCCCGTATCCAAAATATCAAAGAAATGGATTTATTGGACGAGAACGCTACTAAACAATGCTCGGGACGTAACATTCAAACGAAATGCGATCCTTTCCTCAATAATTCCAAAAAATTTGGACCGGCTCTTCTGAGTTCCAATCCCAAAGTCAAAGACCAAGCGAAGCAATGTTTAGCTTTCCTATACAATAATTCAGGAGCCAATGAGAAGACAATTCCTGCTCGGGTAGGACCTACGTATTCAGGCTTAGTGACCTACAAAAATGATCAAAAAGTCATCAAAAATATCTATTGCTTACCCGAAGGGAAACTGAATCCTGAAACTTCGGATGATGCCGCGGCCACCTTAGCCCGTATTGGCGACAATGGTTACAGGGATTTATTAGGCATTGATGCCATCAAAAAATTCTTGAATGATCAATTGGAACTCGCCGTCAATATGTCCATCGATATCGCGTCCAGTCCGGATCGTAAAGCCGCCATCGCCAATTGTTTCGGTAAATCCATCACGAATCTCCCCTTCAGTAATGTCCTCACGGGTTCGCCCACTATTCTTTCCTTAAACGATGATGGGTCCAATACCAATATTATTATTCGTCACCCTGATGGTCGCTCCATCAAGAATGATAATGGTATACTCCGTTTGAACCGCGGTACAGAAATAAAATTCCAAATTGTGAAAGATCCAAGTGTCTATGGAAATAATCGTGGTATGGTTGCTCTTTATAGTATGGGAACGAGTTCCGCTATTCGTCACGCAGGACTTGTCATGTATTTAAACACCTTTATCCCCAACAACGGCGACTTTGGCTGGAAACTCATACCGCAAGGATCAGGATATTTAATCAAGAATGATTTTTTTAACGGTAGAGGATGGTCGAATCCGAACGTAGGTTCTTATTTAAGCTATAATGCTAGCTCCGATTATCTATTTATTGCGAATGGTACAAGCAATACTTCCAGTTTTACAGCATGGTCCTTTTCACCGAAACCCTTTGATAGTCTGACTGTTTCTTCTTAAAAAATTTCTACAGGGTCTAGAATAGAGATATGTCTTCTTTCCGTGAAGCCTTTGAAAATCCAGATGTTGCACAGGGTAATTTTTACAGTGCGCAACAAATTCTTTATCAACAAGTGGAACCGAACCGTTTTTTACCCAAAAATTTGGATCCTAATTTTGTGAACACTATCAGCGGTAACTTTCTGACCAACTTTGACAAGTATGATCCCTATACGGAAACCACTACCAATACATTTAGTTTAGACGGTGTTACCCAACTTCTGAAAGGTCAAAAAGAAAGCACCGATGAAGAAACCTATTGTCGTGGTTTAATGGGTGCTTCGGGTCTCCAAAGCTATCGTAACGAAATCGAACAAACCGATGAAATCAAGAGTCAAATACGTTGTGGATGGCGATACAAAAAGTCCCCGGGAGGAGGAGTACCTCTTGTCTCACAGGGAGCATTAGGCACCATCAATGGTCCTCTGAATCCGAAAGCCGATCCTCTGGAAGAGGGTGTTCAATGGATCTGGGATTTACGCAAAGCTTCCAATCAACATGTGAAAGATTTTGTCGCCACTTTACCTGCCTCCTCCAGCGGCCTAGCCACCGCCCAGACAGCCATGGGGGGCGCCTTTTCCAACACCGCCTACTGTGCGCAAACGGGGCGCTATATTCTTGTGGATAGCGCTGGCAATCCCTTACCAGGTTACCAATGCGGTAAAAACTCTATCATTACCAATCCAAACCAATTTCCGCAGACCACGACCAATCCCGCTACATCTCTTTTAAATACAAATGCTACTCTCCTGGAACGGTGTAGTCGTCCTGGAAATAATCCAGCTCTTACACGTGAATGTCTTTTACAAGCCGTTACCCATTCAGGATGCTCCACCGATGGAACTCTTTACCAAGCCTTACAAAGTGGAAGAGCCAGCGATACACGTTACGATAGATTTTTAACGAACCAGAATGCGTTTACCACCTACCAATCCAAACAAGGAGATAATAAAATTACAGAAGATTTATTTGCCAGAGAAAGGGGAAGCTGGGACATGGCCACCCAAGCTATCCAAAAACTCCATACCGCTTCCCAGAATGCCAGTGACCCTGTTCTTCGTGTAGCGGCTCAAGATTTGTGTTTAAGAGCAGGAACATTTGATACTTATGACTTCTGTGCGGACCTTAGTGATAGTGCGGCCATCAATGGAGTAGATTTAAAATGTATCCAAAACTTCTGGCAAGAAAAGAATGGAAAGCCAGCTGGATTGGCCTATCCCCGAACCAAAGACTTTTCCACCGCTCTCGGAAAAATCAATACCTGGGGAGAGTATAAATCGGCGGTTTCACAATTAAAAGAAAAAACAAACAGTTCAGACCCCTTAGTTCAACGTAGCGCCATCAATAACTTTTTTGGCGTCAATACCCGAACGGAGCCTTTTTCGCCTCTCAATCTGGAAGACGTGGATATGCAATTTCGTTTAGGAGGCCAACCTCTAGCTTTCTGGATGGACGCCAAGGATGCCTCATCCTTTACCATTGATACATTAAACCGTGTAAAAGAATGGCGTGACAAAAGTCCCATCCGAGGACAATCTACTCTAGCTGCTACTCAACTTCTTCAAGATAATCGTCCTGTGTATAAACGGGACGCATTTCCAGGGGTAGAGTTTGACGGTGTCTCCAAATTCATGAGTCTACCCGAAAATCTTCAAAATTCGTTGACCGGTAATTTTATCCTGTTTGTCGTAGAAAAAAGAAAGTCCGCCAAAGATCCAAACTTCTTTATAGCTGGAGCCTCTCCCAATACCAATACGAATTTAGTGTTAGGATATCGGAATTCTACAGTCGCTACCATGGCTTTCTTCAACAATGATTTAGATATTCAGGTACCTGCGTATTCCCAAAGTTTAGAACCGGTTCGCGTCTGGGCGTTTGAAAAAACCTCCACGGGACGCAATGTCTATATCAACGGGACACTGATCCGCAGCGATAATCGTCCGAATAATTTGATGTCCTGGCGCGGTCCCACTCTGGGTAAATACGGAAATAGCTATTACCAGGGATCTCTTCACGAAGTCTTGCTCTATACACCAGGCGTGGGTTCGGAACAAAAACGCCAAAAGGTGGAAGGGTATCTGGCCTGGAAATGGGGGGTGGTGGACGGTTTACCGAATAATCATCTTTACAAACTAAGCCCACCTTAACGCTTCTCGCATTCCTTTTCTAATGAGTACTTGGCCCAACGAAATTGATATGGTCTTTCTCCTTGTTCATCCACACAAAGAGAAAGAACGTTACGAACGTTTATTACCGCATTTTGCGTCACGAGGAATCCCTAAGGAGAAAATTCTCTGTGTAGCACCCACTTGGGGTAGCGAACTCCAATCGGAAGAAATCTTTCGGGTCTATGATCCCTACTGTCGCGAAGGAGTTCCCGTATTCACCTTCAAAGCGCGTTGCTTGTCCAAAGGAGAAATCTCTCTTATTCTGAATTTTGCGATGGCTGCGCGGATGGCGGTAGAACGAAAGATGAAACAGGTCTTAGTGTTTGAATCGGATACCTGGTTACGGGAAGATTTTGTGGAAAGACTTGTTGATATTCTGGAGGATCTGAAAGATAAAGAATGGGACTACGTGAGTCTAGGGGAGGGAGCCCGTACGCGCCCCGACAAATGCGATCCGAGTATGTACGCCAAATCCAAAGTCTATCCTCCGCCCCATCATTTTGTCTTTCGCTGTACCGACTCCATGATGTTCAAAGTCAGTTATTTGGAAAAGATTCTGACCACATTGTTTCCCTTTCGTGAATGTCTCGACTGGGAACTCAATATACAAAATATGGCTCATAAGGGGAAAACCTGGTGGGCGGATCCACCGATAGCGGAACAAGGGACCGCGGTAGGACGACAAGAAACCACGTTGAAAGCTTAGCTACTTTGGTCCGTTGATGAAACTTCGTCAATCAAACTTTGGTCGTTTAGTCAAACTTCGCCGAGCCCGCCACGGGTTTGCCTGCCGCATTCGCTTTGATACGACCAATGGCTGTCTTTAAATCTTTATCCTTATAATCAAAAATATTAAAACGTAGTACCTTTCCTGTGCCTTCTTCAATCACAGGTGAGATAAAGAAAGGTTCTTTCACTTTTCCTTTACGAGCAATTTGAACAGGGAATTTGGCCCTTGCTGGTGCGGGTAAGACTTGTGGCTTGGGTTGGGATTGTTGAATGAGCTGGCTTTGAACACTTGGAACCGCTTTCGGTAAAAATTTACTCACCGCTGGTGTTTCCGCTTCTTCCTCCTCTTGAACTTCCTGTACTTTGGATAACGCTCTCGTTAAAGGTACGACTAAAGATGTTTCCTGAGCACCCAGCTCCGGACTAACATCCTTGGAAGCCGCCGCGGATGTCTTCGCCGAGGTTCGGACGGATTCCGCAATTTTCTGTTCCACTTTTTCGGTCAGTTCTTTCCTCGCTTTTTCTGCCGCTTCCCTTTCTCTGACCTCTCGCTCGGCTTCCTCTCGTTCAAAGGCGGTTTCCTGCGACTTCGTACGTTGTAAAGCTATTTCTATTTGTTTTTCGGCGACTTCTTCATCTTCTTCCAGCTCCTTCGCATATTCCTTATCCTTTTCCAAGTCCGGATGATACAGGAAATCACCCGTGTTACCGAACAAACGACAAATATAGGTTCCATCCTTGTTTTGTTTATAGTTCAGTAAACAATCCGCGGAGGTCGCTTTCATCACGGAGGTCAAATTCTGGATTAATTCTTTCTTGCGTTCGCTGATAATAAACAAGCGCTCATCGCTGGTCATGACATACTGTTTCTTTTTCTTGGAAGGAACCACTTTGGCGGCGTAGGCGGCCTGTTCATCCAACGAATCGCGTTGGCGAACTTCTTCCGAAATACGTTCAGGACCTTCATCCGCTTCCTGTGCTTTGCGCGAAAAGCAGGAAACATACGTGAAGACTTCCACTGTACGTTCCGCCGGTGGTAGATCCATGTGGGAACAGATACGCACCGCTCGTCCCTTCACCTGGGCCATACGCACGTCGTTCCAGTAAGGTTCCATAATGTGAACCGATCTCACGTTTTTCAAGGATAATCCTTCCGCACCCGCACTGGTAATACAGAAAACACGACATAATTCACCGATTTTATTCCCTGTGTAACCCGATTCCATGATCACTTTCAAGATTTCGGGAGGGAGAGAATCAAAATTGGCGTTGAATAAATCAATATTGACCTTCCGTACTTCTTCCGCTTCACCGCCCGTGAAAAGAATAAAACGGGGTCTATTGGCTTGAGGGCCCAAACGGATAGACGCTTCGGATTCGGGTGTGAAGACAAACGTGTATTGTTTGCCCACTTTTTCGGATTTTATGACGATAGGGTCAAATCCGTTCGCTTGCATCACAATGGTGAAGATACCGATACCCTCCATTCCGAGGAACTGACTGTAGACTAAACTGCTGCCTTTGGCTTGGACAATATTTTCCAGAATAGCTTTGAATTTTGGTGAGCAATCTTCCAGAGGACTCGGGCGCGAAGGATCATCCGGGTCCGCAAGGAGTAACCGGTTTCTGGCAAATTCCAAGAGACAGGTCTTGGAACGATCCATGGCCTTTTGGTAGCTTTCGTCCGGTAAAATATTGGCACGGCAACGTTTTTCTTCGGGCGTTAAATCTTCTTCGGGACCCACGGATGTCGCGGGCGAAGCGAGAATAGCACCGGATTCGCGTTGGAGAGCGAGTTCCGCCTTCATACGACTCAACGCATCCTTGATTTGATCCGCGGTCTTCCCTTCCTTTTGGAGTCTCATTTTTTGCTCCTTCAAATATTCTTCCTGATCTTGTTCATCCACGGATTCATCCTCTTGATCGGCTTTATTCTCTTCTTCTTGATCCCGTCTTGTTTGTTCTAATTCTTCTTCTAAAGTTCCCACTAATGCGGAGGGTTCTTGGGTAACCGCTTCCGTATCCACGACTTCGGTCATCTTATTGATATCGCCTCCGAATTCATTGGAGTCCTTGTACTGGGCTCGGCTGACCGGTCTTGGTCGCGTAATACCCGGTGGAAAGACGAAATTACAGGCTTGACGCGAAGCCATACGGTAGTTTTGGGAGGAACGCAGATTGGGCAGTTCAAAGTTTTCGACCCAAGCGGCGTCTCCACGAGCACGGATCATTCCTGCGCTATCTCCCAACAAGCTTTCTTTTTTCTTTTCAATATCAATTTCTTCCAACCGAATTTTGGTATATTGATCCTGCTGGTACTGACTCATGCTTACACGAACAATCTCGTCTTTGGTCACTTCGGGCATTAAATCCTTACGCGAGCCTTTATAGTAGGAAATAAGACCCGATAAACGTTTGAGTAAAACATTTTTGTTTTTGAGTCTTACTCCATCTTCTTCTAAAAAGTTTCCTTTGAAGGAATCATCTTTGGAAGGGGGTCCTCCTGTTCCCGCCACTTTTACCACGGAGGGTTGCGCAAAAGGAGGCAGTAAGGGTTCCGAACGAACGTTCATTTTTCCCTCAAACACTTTATCTTTTTTGATACCGCTCATGACATCACTTAAATCTTTGCGGACAATACTAATTCTTTCTTCAAAGGTGGGATTGAACTCTCCTTCAGGAATATGCTCCACTCCTAACTCCCCTTGTATCTTACGATAGCCTTCGGGTAAGAAGGTGAAGGTAAATAAAATATCGGCTTTGACCGGTTGGATTTCGTAGAAGTCAATGTAGAGATTGTTTTCCCCCACCCGCTTCAGACCGGCTCGGTATTTCTCGACTTCTCCTTGAACGCCCAAAGAAGGTAAGAGAGCTTCCACAATATGGAGATAGCCATGAAGAATGTTGGCTAAAATACCGAGTTCTTCGGGGAAGTTAATTAAAGGCGTACCACTCAAGCCAATAATTTTGGAGTTCTGCGCACCCACCAACAATCGGTAGAATAAATAACCACGTTTATAGTTCAACGATTTATTACAGAGTTTGGGTTCCCATCTTTGATAGGTAACCGGTTCCAGGGGAACTTTACGTTTAATCCCTGCTAACTGGGATAAATAAGGATCAATGGTGCCCTGCATGAGACGGACTAGATTGTGAATTTCGTCCACGATAATGACCGCGTTATCAAAGTTATCGGTGTTCGGGCCCGGTTTCTTACACGCAATATCGCGCAGCTTCGTGGCGGAAATACCGTTATAATTGATAAACCAGATCAAACCATGTTTCTTTTTTCGGGGATCATCCGAGGGTTCATAGATAAGGATATTGTTGATTTGTTCGCGGATTTGGAATTGTTCTTCCGCAGTTAAAGTAGTATAGTTCTCTTTTTGGGTAAAATCAGGGATCCATACTTGTTTCGTCTTCTCCATGTAGCTTTCAGGAATATTCAGCACGGAGGTGGCGAATAACCAGAGAGCATTTTTACCGTCTTTTTTGGTATAGGGGAACTTCTGCCAGAAATTCAGTAAGCGAAAATGACGGAAACCGCAGAAGGTAATCTGTTGAATAAAGTTTTTGCGGAGGGAAAAGGGGGTCATCACGATGATACGTTTCTTGGTACCACTGGCGAATAACGCTTCCGCCGCAGCGATCGCTGTACAGGTTTTACCCGAACCAAGACCATGGTAAACGAGAACACCTCGGTAAGGCGTCATGTAGGAAATATAGTCACGGACGAATTTTTGGTAGGAATAGATCTCGGCGGTAGCGGCCGCGTCTTTACCGACCATTTTCATACACGCATCAAAGTCAATCTCGGCAGGCAGTTCAGGTAAAGTGTAGCTGCGGAACTTATCACGGATGAAGTAACCGAAGGCACGACGGCTGGGCGGTATAAATCCGGTTTGTTTGGGAACGATATCGGACCCGCTGCGGGTGGGTTTATAATCGGAATCGGTGGTGACTTCGTAGGGTTCTTTATGTTTCTCCGCTTCAATCTCTTCCGCAAAACCTTCAAACGGTGTGTCTTCTAAGGTCTTGGCTTCTGCCGCTTCCTTCACCAATTGTTTTTCCACCTGGGTTTCTTTCTGTTTCACGTATTCATGAGCTAGACCAAAGACTTCCGTGAGGGTTTGTAAGTCCTTGTAAAAATTACTGTCGGGATCATCATAGTCACCAACCCCTGAAATACTCTTGGGTGTAATCCGCATATCGCGGAAAAAAAAGTGAAGATCTTCCAGTTTATCCGCATCAATAGGTATTTCTT
>JACCDX010967486.1_pt1 | contig 17028 bp, 17 predicted proteins | sample 7449681 | NCBI WGS metagenome assembly JACCDX01 (sample SAMN15323450, study PRJNA562643) | freshwater metagenome | isolation source: river surface water | place: USA:Blue River Watershed | collected 2017-08-18 | reverse complement strand
TTAAGAAAAGCGATTTGCTCAAGGTCGAAGTCTGGCGCAAAGCCTCTGAGCAGCCCGTGCGCTACCCCGAGGACGACTTTGTGGTGGCCATCGCCACCGATTCGCCGCAAGACCTGCCAGAGGCCACACAACGCCCCGTGCTCGACTTGAACGATGCGTATGCCATCACCGATTGGCTGATCGCCAACGAAGACCGTTTTGAATACAACCCTCCTTTGCTATGACCCGTCCTGCTTTGCTTTCACTCGATGACGCTTTGCCACAATTGCTGGCACAGGCCCACGCATTGAACGCTTTACAAACGGTCTCCACCTTTGAGGCCGATGGCCGTGTGCTCGCACAAGACGTTGTTTCGGCGTTGCAAGTGCCACCGCAAGACAACAGCTCGATGGACGGCTATGCCGTGCGTGCAGCAGATTGTGTGCACGCCGGTGCGGTACTGCGCGTGACGCAGCGCATTCCCGCCGGCACACACGGCACGCAACTCAATGCAGGTGAAGCTGCACGCATCTTCACAGGTGCCCCCATTCCGCCTGGTGCGGATGCTGTGGTGATGCAAGAGGACTGTGAAGCCCTAGATGGTGAGCAAGTCAAGGTCAACAAGGCCGTGCCCGCAGGGCAGTGGATTCGCCGATCGGGTGAAGATGTCACACGCGGTGCCACAGTGCTGAGCAAAGGTGCACGTTTGACACCCGTTGAATTAGGTTTGGCCGCCAGCATTGGTTTGGCCCAACTGCAAGTGTCTGCGCGTCCGCGCGTGGCTTTGTTCTCGACCGGTGATGAGTTGGTTATGCCCGGCGATGTGGCGCCTGAAGCCATGCCTGCTGGTGCCATTTACAACTCCAATCGTTTCTTCTTGCGCGCTATGTTGCAGCGTTTGGGTTGCGAAGTGACCGACCTAGGCATCGTGCCCGACAAGCGCGACGCCACTGTTGCTGCGCTGCGAGATGCGGCCCAGCATCATGATTTGATTCTCACCAGCGGCGGCGTGTCGGTGGGCGAAGAAGACCACATCAAACCCGCTGTGGAAAGTTTGGGAGAGTTAAACCTGTGGCAACTGGCCATTAAGCCCGGCAAGCCCTTTGCGTATGGCAAGGTGAACCGTGATGGTGATGCGTGTCATTTCATGGGTCTGCCCGGCAACCCTGTGTCCAGTTTTGTGACCTTCTTGTTATTGGTTCGACCGTTTGTGTTGGCCTTGCAAGGTGTGACGAAAACCGAGATCGCGCGCACCGACATGACCGCCCATTTCGATTGGCCCCGTGCCGACAAGCGCCGTGAGTTTTTGCGCGTCAAGCGCAACGCGCAAGGTGGACTGGATTTGTTCCCTAACCAAAGTTCTGGGGTGCTCACCTCCGCGGTGTGGGGCGATGGCGTGGTGGATAACCCTGCTGGGCAAACGATTTCAAAAGGCGATACCGTTCGCTTTATTTCTTTTGCGGAGTGGCTGGTATGAAGGTCAACCTCAAATACTTTGCGTCCATTCGCGAAGCCATCGGGCAGGGCAGTGAAAGTGTGAGTACACAAGCTGTCACGCTCCAAGCTTTACGTGATGAGCTGATTGCACGCGGTGGTGCACATGCCGAAGCACTGGCTCATGGCCGCGCCGTGCGCATGGCCTTGAACCAAGACTTGTGCGATGCGTCTGCCGCATTGAGCGAAGGCTGCGAAGTGGCCTTCTTTCCGCCGGTCACTGGCGGCTAAACCCAGAAGCGCGCCATGTCCTTCGCCGTCAGCATCCAAACCCAAGACTTTGATGTGAGCCAAGAACTCGCTGCCCTGCGTACGGGCGATGCGCGGGTGGGGGCTGTGTGCTCGTTCCTAGGCACGGTGCGCGAGCGCAACGATGGCAGCTCAGTTGCCAGCATGGAGCTAGAGCACTACCCAGGCATGACCGAAAAGTCCATCGCGGCCATGATCGATGAGGCTAAGAAACGCTTTGACATCTTTGCTGTCCGCGTGATTCACCGCATAGGTTTGCTGCACCCCGAAGACCAAATCGTCTTCGTGGCTGTGACCTCGGCGCACCGCGGTGAGAGCTTCAAGGCCTGCGAGTTTTTGATGGACTACCTCAAAACCCAAGCGCCATTCTGGAAAAAAGAAGTCACGCCCGAAGGCGCACGCTGGGTAGATGCTCGCGTGAGCGATGACCAAGCCTTGGCCCGCTGGGGCATCCAAGCCAGCAATACGCTTTCCCAATAACCCATGCGCTGCACTTGTGTGGCGCAGCGCATGTGCAGCCTCCAGAGGTAAGCATTGAGGTGTTTGATGCAGGTCAAATACACAAGGCCTGATGGCTCTTGAAATAAGGCTTGGCAGCCTCAGGTATTGAGTAATTCAACATTTCGCTTCGGAGTTTTTATGCGCGTCGACAAACTCACCACCAAATTTCAAGAAGCCTTGGGCGATGCCCAAAGCTTGGCGCTTGGCAACGACCACGCCTACATCGAACCTTCCCACGTGCTGGTCGCCATGCTGCGCCAAGACGATGGCCCCAAGTCGCTGTTGCAACGCGCGGGTGCCAATGTGTCAGGCTTGTTGTCGTCTGCCGAAGACGCGATGAACCGTTTGCCCAAAGTCGAAGGTCAAGACCAGGTGCAAGTGGGGCGCGACACCGTGTCCTTGATTCAAGCCGCTGAAAAAGAAGCCATCAAACGTGGTGACCAATTTGTGGCCAGCGAATTGTTCTTGCTCGCCCTGTGTGACAACAAAGGCAACTGGGGCAAGCTTGCCACGCAAAACGGTTTGAGCCGCAAGTCTTTAGAGGCGGCGGTCACGGCTGTGCGTGGTGGTCAAAAAGTGGACAACGCTGAGAGTGAAGGCCAGCGCGAGTCGCTCAAAAAATATTGCCTTGACCTGACCGAACGTGCGCGTCAAGGCAAGCTTGACCCTGTGATTGGCCGTGACGATGAAATTCGCCGCGCCATTCAAGTGTTGCAGCGTCGCAGCAAAAACAACCCTGTACTCATCGGTGAGCCAGGTGTGGGCAAGACCGCGATTGTGGAGGGCTTGGCCCAACGCATCGTGGCAGGCGAGGTGCCCGATTCGCTCAAAGGCAAACGTGTGTTGTCGCTGGACATGGCTGCTTTGTTGGCGGGTGCCAAATACCGCGGCGAGTTTGAAGAGCGTCTGAAAAGCGTGCTCAAAGAGTTGGCCCAAGATGAAGGTCAAACCATTGTGTTCATCGATGAGCTGCACACCATGGTGGGTGCTGGCAAGGCTGACGGCGCGATGGATGCAGGCAATATGCTCAAGCCAGCCTTGGCGCGCGGCGAGCTGCACTGCGTGGGCGCCACCACTTTGGACGAGTACCGCAAGTACATCGAAAAAGATGCGGCTTTAGAGCGTCGTTTTCAAAAAATCATTGTGGGCGAACCCACCGTCGAAGCCACGATTGCGATTTTGCGTGGCTTGCAAGAAAAGTATGAGGTGCACCATGGCGTGGACATCACCGACCCTGCCATCGTGGCGGCGGCCGAGTTGAGTCATCGTTACATCACGGACCGTTTCTTGCCTGACAAGGCGATTGATTTGATTGACGAGGCCGCCGCCAAGATCAAGATTGAAATCGACTCCAAGCCTGAGGTGATGGACAAACTCGACCGTCGCCTGATTCAGCTCAAGATTGAGCGCGAAGCCGTGCGCAAAGAAAAAGACGAAGCGTCGCAAAAGCGCATGGAGTTGCTCGAAGAAGAGATTGAAAAGATTGGCAAAGAGTACGCCGACCTGGACGAAATTTGGAAGGCTGAAAAGTCATCAGCACACGGCGGTGCACAAATCAAAGAAGAGATTGACCGCTTGCGCCATCAAATTGAAGAACTCACCCGCAAGGGGGATTTCAACAAAGTCGCCGAGTTGCAATACGGCAAATTGCCCGAGCTTGAAAAACGCATGAAAGAAGCCAATGCGCGTGAGAGCGGTAAAGGCAGTGAAGGTGCGCATCGTCTGTTGCGCACGCAAGTGGGTGCTGAAGAAATTGCCGAAGTCGTGGCGCGTGCCACTGGCATTCCTGTGTCCAAGTTGATGCAAGGCGAGCGAGACAAGCTTTTGCAAATGGAAGATAAGTTACATGACCGCGTGGTGGGGCAAGACGAAGCCATCGTGGCCGTGGCCAATGCCATCCGTCGTTCGCGCGCGGGCCTAGGTGACCCCAATCGCCCCACAGGCTCGTTCTTGTTTCTCGGCCCCACGGGTGTGGGTAAAACCGAGCTGTGCAAGGCCTTGGCAGGCTTCTTGTTTGACAGCGAAGATCACATGATTCGTATCGACATGAGCGAGTTCATGGAGAAGCACTCGGTCAGCCGCTTGGTGGGGGCACCTCCCGGCTACGTGGGCTATGACGAAGGCGGTTACTTGACCGAAGCCGTACGTCGCAACCCCTACAGCGTGTTGCTGCTCGATGAGGTGGAGAAGGCCCATCCCGATGTGTTCAACATCTTGTTGCAAGTGTTGGACGATGGTCGCCTGACCGATGGCCAAGGCCGCACCGTAGACTTTAAAAACACGGTGATTGTGATGACCTCTAACATTGGCTCGCCGATCATCCAAAGTATGGTCGGCCAAGACCCGCAAGACATCAAAGATGCGGTGTGGGATGAACTCAAGACACATTTCCGTCCCGAGTTCTTGAACCGCATTGACGAGACCGTGGTGTTCCACGCTTTGGATGCCGAGCACATCGCCAGCATCGCGGGCATTCAGCTCAAGATTTTGGCCAGCCGCTTGACCAAGATGGACTTGACGCTGGATGTGTCGCCAGCCGCTTTGGCTGAGCTGGCCAAGGTGGGCTTTGACCCTGTGTTTGGTGCACGTCCTTTGAAGCGCGCTATTCAACAGCGCATTGAAAACCCGTTGTCGAAGTTGCTGTTGGAAGGCAAGTTCTTGCCCAAAGACACGATTGCGGTCAATGTGGACCCCGTGCGCGCGCCGGGTGAATTCGCCTTCACCAAGGCCGAGGTTTGACCCCAGATAGGTGAGGGGGCTTGTCTCTCAGTCGACCGCGCTGATCAAGCGCAGCAGTTAGGATGCTGGCATCCTTTCTGCTGCGCTTTTTTATGACCACTTTGAACCCTGCTTCCAACCCTTGGCGTGATGATGCCGCAGTCATTGGTTTGGTTGGCATTGCACACGCCAGTTCGCACTTTTCACACCTGTTGTTGCCGCTCATGTTCCCTGTGTTCATGACCACCTTTGGTTTGAGCTATTCGGAGCTGGGTTTTTTGATGACGGTCTTTTTCGTCGTCTCAGGTTTGGGGCAGGCATCTGCCGGATTTGTGGTGGATCGTTTTGGCGCGCGTCCTATTTTGTTTGGGTCGTTGGTGGTGCTGGCTTTGGGGGCGCTCACTGTGGCTGCGGCGCAAAATTATTGGGGTTTGATGTTGGGCGCCGCTTTTTTAGGGCTCGGTAATTGCACATTTCATCCGGTTGACTTCACCATCCTGAATCAGAAGGTTTCTGCGCCACGCTTGGGTTACGCCTTTAGCGCACACGGGTTGACCGGCAATTTGGGATGGGCGCTGGCACCTGTTTTCATGGTTGGCTTGAGTGCCGCATTTGATTGGCGTATCGCTTATATCGGGGCCGCACTGATGTTTTTGGCGATCTTCATGTTGCTCGTGTGGCAGCGCGATTTTTTGCATGCCGATGCGGTTGACCACAAGCATGAAGCCAACAGCGTGAGCACACTGGCTTTCTTAAAAATTCCCGTCGTGTGGTGGTGCTTCGGTTTCTTCTTGCTGTCCACGATGACCTTGGCTGTTGTGCAAAGCTTTGCTGTGTCCATTCTGCAAGCCATGCACAGCGTGACATTTGAAGCGGCCACCTTCACACTCACGGCGTACATGCTGTGCGCAGCAGTAGGTATGTTTGTTGGTGGGTTTGTGGCAGCACGTTGGCCACGCCTTAGTGACAAAGTGGTAGCAGGCTGCATGACCGTGGCAGCCTTGTTCATGGCTTTGTGTGGCAGCGGCATGTTTGAAGCCACCGCCACGATGACCATTTTGGCCGCCACAGGCTTGGCGATTGGTGTGGGTGGGCCATCGCGTGACATGATGATCAAGAAGGCGACCCCCAAGGGCGCGACAGGCCGTGTTTACGGCATGGTGTATTCAGGCTTAGATGTTGGCTTTGCCATCTCACCGCTCATCTTTGGCGTCTTCATGGACCATGGCTGGTACGGTGCGACCTTGTTAGGTGCGGCTTGTGTGCTACTGCTCAGCGTGGTGGTGGCCTTGGGTGTGGGGCGTAGAACTGTGCATGCATAACAACCAACTGTTCATGCAACAAAAAAGGGACCTGATGGTCCCTTTTTTATTTCAGCAAAACCGAATTACTTCAGGTGCTTGCCGATCAAGCCAGCCAATTCAAACATGGTGACTTGGGCTTTGCCAAACACTTGCTTGAGTTTGTCGTCAGCGTTGATATTGCGCTTGTTGACTTTGTCTTGCAGGCCGTGCTTCTTGATGTATGTCCACATCTTGCTCACGACTTCAGTGCGTGGCACTGCGGCATTGCCGATCACAGCAGCCAAAGCGGCGCTAGGTGTGAGGGCTTTCATGAATGCTGCGTTAGGTGTGCGCTTTTTAGCAGGCGCCTTTTTGGCTGCAACTTTTTTCGCTGGGGCTTTTTTAGCAACAACTTTTTTGGCTGCTACTTTTTTAGCGGGAGCAGCTTTCGTAGCTGCAACTTTCTTTGCAGGAGCTGCTTTTTTCGCTGCTACTTTTTTAGCGGGAGCAGCTTTCTTTGCTGCTACTTTTTTAGCCGGAGCTTTCTTTGCAGTTGCCATGGTTGATTTCCTTCTAGAAGTGTTTGTTATCAAGCCCTTAGAGATATCGCTCTAGAGCAATGCGGATGCTAATTGAGAACGCACGTCTTTCCAAGCTAAAAACGACTTTTTTCTCTGGAGGATGTTGTTTTTGTGAGGTTGCTTTATTGCGCACTGACTTGATGCGATGGGCCGCCTTGAGCGAAGTTGAAGTGTGAGCGCTGCTGATCTGAAAATGAGTTTCGTATTATGAAAATATGAAATGCTGCGCCGCAATATTTTTTCTTGATATGAGAAATTCAATTTCATAATTCAGAATTTATTTTGTAACTTATTGTTTTCATTAAGAATAAATAAATTCTTATATAAGACATAAGATGATTGGTAACTCTTATAGAAGACTTATAGTTACTCCATCGACAACCACTTAACTTCTTGGAGTGAACCATGCCTCAATCACTGAATGAACAACTCAGCCGCGAACAACAAATCGCCGCCCTCGAAAAAGACTGGGCCACCAATCCACGCTGGAAAGGTGTGAAGCGTGGTTACTCTGCTGCAGACGTTGTGCGTTTGCGCGGTAGCATGCCTATCGAGCACACATTGGCTAAGCGTGGTGCTGAGAAGCTCTGGGAAAAAGTGAACGGCGGCGCCAAGAAAGGTTACGTCAACGCATTTGGCGCCATCTCTGCAGGTCAAGCCATGCAACAAGCCAAAGCTGGCTTGGAAGCTGTGTACTTGTCGGGCTGGCAAGTTGCTGCTGACGGCAACACATCAGAAACCATGTACCCAGATCAATCGCTCTACGCGTACGACTCGGTGCCCACCATGGTTCGCCGCATCAACAACACCTTCAAGCGCGCTGACGAAATTCAATGGAGCCGTGGCATCAACCCAGGCGACAAAGAATTCATCGACTACTTCTTGCCCATCGTGGCTGACGCTGAAGCCGGTTTCGGCGGCGTGTTGAACGCATTTGAATTGATGAAGAACATGATTGCCTCAGGCGCTGCTGGTGTTCACTTCGAAGACCAATTGGCTGCTGTGAAAAAGTGCGGTCACATGGGCGGCAAAGTGTTGGTGCCCACACAAGAAGCTTGCGAGAAATTGATCTCTGCACGTTTTGCTGCTGACGTCATGGGCACATCCACCATCGTGTTGGCCCGTACCGATGCTGAAGCTGCGAACTTGATCACCTCTGACCACGACGCCAACGACAAGCCATTCTTGACAGGCGAGCGCACACAAGAAGGCTTCTACCGCGTCAAAAACGGTTTGGAACAAGCGATCAGCCGTGGCGTGGCCTACGCTCCTTACGCTGACTTGGTGTGGTGTGAAACAGGTGTGCCAGATATCGGCTTTGCTCGCGAATTCGCACAGGCTGTGCACGCTGCATGTCCAGGCAAGCTGTTGTCTTACAACTGTTCACCTTCTTTCAACTGGAAGAAAAACTTGGACGACAAGCAAATCGCATCGTTCCAAGAAGACCTGTCGGCCTTGGGCTACAAGTACCAGTTCATCACCTTGGCTGGTATCCACATCAACTGGTACAACACATTCCAGTTCGCCAATGCATACGCCAACGGCGAAGGCATGAAGCACTACGTCAACATGGTGCAAGAGCCTGAATTCGCAGCACGCGACAAGGGCTACACCTTCGTGTCACACCAACAAGAAGTGGGCGCAGGTTACTTCGACGATGTGACGACTGTGATCCAGGGTGGTTCATCTTCTGTGAAAGCCCTCACAGGTTCTACTGAAGAAGAACAGTTCCACTAAGCACTTCAAGTGAGAGATGACCTGAGAGGGTTGTCTCTTGGTTTGAATAGGGTTGAGAGCCACCTAGCGTGAAAGCGTTGGGTGGTTTTTTTATGAGCTTACCGTTTGCACTTGTAAACCGCAAACACCTGTTTGCCAAATTCCGGTGTCACGTCTTTCACCAGTGTGTCACCACCTATGTCGATGGCATTGTTTTGCCCAAGCTGTAATAAGTTGGCTTCTACGGCATCTGCATCGCGGTTGTAGATCCCCACTTTTGTAACGACGTTCACGCTGATTTTTCCGAGGGGCTGACATTGCGACACTTGCGTTGTTTTCATCACGAGGACCCGTTCAGAGCCCTCGGTTGGCTTGAGAAAGGCGTTGGCGCAGCCTCCCAAAAGAAGCAAGAGGCAGTAGGCGATGGTGATTTGTTGGCGCATGTTTGTGGGGAATGAGTAGAGTGTGATGATATCGATACGCACAAGTCGTACGGCTAGCAACGTAAAATCACCGTTTTGCCGCGATTTAAATTCAATACACATGGTTCAGATTACTCTTCCCGACGGTTCGCAACGTGAATTTCCAGGCCCCGTGACGGTGGCCGAAGTGGCTGCGTCGATTGGCGCTGGCTTGGCCAAGGCTGCTTTGGCTGGTAAGGTCGATGGCAAGGTGGTGGACACCAGTTACACGATGAGCAGCAATGCGAGCTTGGCCATCATCACAGCCAAAGACGCTGAAGGCTTGGAGGTGATTCGTCACTCCACCGCGCACTTGTTGGCCTATGCGGTGAAAGAGCTGTTCCCCGATGCGCAGGTGACGATTGGCCCTGTGATTGATAACGGCTTTTATTACGACTTCTCCTACAGCCGTCCCTTCACGCCTGAGGACTTGGTGGCGATTGAAAAGCGCATGGCCGAGTTGGCCAACAAAGACGAGCCCGTGGTGCGCCGCGTGTTGCCACGCGATGAAGCGGTGGCCTATTTCAAAGGTTTGGGCGAGCACTACAAGGCCGAAATCATTGGCAGCATTCCTAGCAATGAAGACGTGAGCCTGTACCGTGAAGGCAGTTTTGAAGATTTGTGCCGTGGCCCACACGTGCCAAGCACTGGCAAGCTCAAGCACTTCAAACTGATGAAGGTGGCCGGCGCCTACTGGCGTGGCGACAGTAAAAACGAAATGCTACAACGTATTTATGGCACCGCATGGGCCAGCAAAGACGACTTGCAGCAATACCTCACCCGCTTAGAAGAAGCCGAAAAACGCGACCATCGCAAATTGGGCCGTGAGCTTGACCTGTTCCACATCGACGAGCATTCACCTGGCACCGTGTTCTGGCATCCCAAGGGCTGGACCGTCTGGCAAGAGGTGGAGCAGTACATGCGTCGTGTTTACCGCGATAACGGTTACCTAGAGGTGAAGGGGCCGCAAATTTTGGATCAGAGCCTGTGGGAGAAAACTGGCCACTGGGACAAATACCGCGAGAACATGTTTGTCACCGAATCCGAAAAGCGCGACTACGCTTTGAAGCCGATGAACTGCCCTGGCCACATCATCATCTTCAAGCAAGGCATCAAGAGCTACCGCGATTTGCCCCTGCGCTTTGGTGAGTTTGGTCAATGTCACCGCAACGAGCCCAGCGGCGGCTTGCACGGCATCATGCGTGTGCGTGCGTTTACCCAAGACGACGGGCACATTTTCTGTACCGAAGACCAAATTCAGACAGAGGTGGTGGCGTTCACCACCTTGCTGCAAAAGGTGTACAAAGATTTTGGTTTCACCGACATCATCTACAAGCTCTCGACCCGACCAGAGCAACGAATCGGTACCGAAGAAAGCTGGGACCGTGCTGAGAATGCGTTGGCCGAAGGCTTGCGTGCTTCGGGTTGCGAGTTTTCCTATTTGCCGGGTGAGGGTGCGTTTTATGGCCCCAAGATCGAATACACCTTGAAAGATGCGATTGGCCGTGAGTGGCAATGCGGCACGATCCAGGTTGATCCCAACTTGCCAGAACGCTTGGATGCCGAGTTTGTGGGCGAAGATGGCTCGCGCCACCGTCCAATCATGTTGCACCGCGCGATTGTGGGAAGTTTGGAGCGTTTCATCGGAATTTTGGTTGAACAACACGCGGGCGCCTTGCCGACTTGGCTGGCGCCAACCCAAGTTTCGGTGCTCAATATCACCGATTCCCAGGCCGAATATTGCCAAGAAGTTGCAAAAACGCTTCGAAATCAAGGGCTTAGGGTCGATTTAGACCTCCGTAACGAGAAAATCACGTATAAAATACGCGAGCATTCAATGCAAAAGCTTCCCTACATCTTGGTCGTAGGCGACAAAGAGAAGGAAGCTGGCGCCGTCGCAGTGCGCGCCCGAGGCAATCAAGACCTCGGTGTGATGTCCCTCGAAGCCTTCTGTGAAAAGATCGCGACAGACATCTCCCTCAAAAGCTGATTTCATTGAGAAATTGCCAAGAGTTGTGCGTGGCACACGTGTGTCGGTTTGTTTTTGATTTTTAAGGATAGTCACCATCGCTACAGAATTTCGCGACCGCCGTCAGCGCGAGGAACGCAAACACCGCCTTAACCGGGAAATCATGGCCCCGGAAGTCCGCCTTTCAGGTCCTGACAACGAACCCCTCGGTATCGTGAGCTTGGCTGATGCCTTGCGCATGGCCGGTGAGTTAGATGTTGACTTGGTTGAAATTGCCGCCACGGCTGTGCCGCCGGTGTGCCGTTTGATGGATTACGGTAAGTTCAAGTACCAAGAGCAAAAGAAGGCTGCGGAAGCGAAGTCCAAGCAAAAGGTCATCGAGGTCAAGGAAATCAAGTTCCGTCCCGGTACCGATGATGGTGACTACAACATCAAGATGCGCAACATCAAGCGCTTCTTGGATGACGGTGATAAATGCAAGATCACGCTGCGCTTTCGTGGCCGCGAGATCACGCATCAAGAAATCGGTATGGCGCTGTTGCAGCGCATCCGTGATGAGTTGGCGGATCTGATCGTTGTTGAGCAATTCCCCAAACTCGAAGGGCGTCAAATGATCATGATGGTCGCGCCCGGCAAGAAGAAATCAGGTGGCGCCGCCAAACCTGCTGCAGAAGCCGCTCCGGCAGCCTCTGCATAAATTGGCAGCGCAGCGTGCTGCTGCGCTTTGAAGGTAAGCAAATTCGTGTCTCGGGGCTAACAAGACTGCACATCGGTGTGCAGGCGCCTCACGAGCACAAATAAAGGAGCATCTAAATGCCCAAAATGAAGACCAAAAGCAGCGCTAAAAAGCGCTTCCGCGTTCGTCCAGGCGGTACCGTGAAACGCGGTCAAGCCTTCAAACGTCACATCTTGACCAAGAAGACGACCAAGAACAAGCGTCACTTGCGTGGTGCAGTGAATGTGCATGAGACCAACATGGGTCACATGGCGCAAATGCTGCCCAAGTGCGGCCTGTAATTAACTGACGAACAAGGAGAAAAAATATGCCTCGCGTTAAACGTGGTGTTACGGCCCGTGCCCGTCACAAAAAAGTTCTGGCTTTAGCCAAAGGTTTCCGCGGTCGCCGCGGTAACGTCTTCCGCATCGCTAAACAAGCGGTGATGAAGGCCGGTCAATATGCTTACCGCGATCGCCGCACTAAAAAGCGCGTGTTCCGTCAGCTGTGGATCGCTCGTATCAATGCTGCCGCACGTCAATGCGGTCTGACATACAGCCAATTCGCCAACGGCCTGAAAAAGGCAGCGATCGAAATCGACCGCAAGATGTTGGCCGACTTGGCCGTTCACGACATGGCTGCTTTCACCAGCATCGTGAATCAAGTCAAAGCCAAATTGGCCGCTTGATAGCCAAGGGTTAACCACCCACGAGTAAAGGGGTTGGGGCTACACAGCTTCAATCCCTTTTTTGTTTTCTTCTCTCCCCGAATTCTTATGAACGAGTTGGACTCTCTGGTCGCCAGTGCCCAGGCCCTCTTTGCACAAAGCACCACACCGGCTGATCTTGAAAACGCCAAAGCCCAGTTCTTGGGCAAGTCAGGCCGCATCACCGAGATGATGAAGGGCATGGCCGCATTGAGCGTCGAAGAAAAGAAATCGACCGGTGCCGCCATCAACGTGGCCAAGCAAGCGATTGAAGCAGCACTCACGGCGCGCCGCCAAGCCTTGGCCGATGCCGAACTCGAGACCCAACTCAAAGCCGAAGCCTTGGACGTGACCTTGCCTGGTCGTGCCCGCATGGCTGGCGGTCTGCACCCCGTGACCATCACGCTTGAACGTGTCGAAGCCATTTTTGGCTCCATGGGTTTTGAGGTGGCCCAAGGCCCAGAGATTGAAACCGACTGGTTCAACTTCACCGCGCTCAACACGCCTGAAGACCATCCCGCACGTTCCATGCACGACACCTTCTATGTGGAAGGTGGCAGCCCCGAAGCGCCCAATTTGCTGCGCACGCACACCAGCCCCATGCAAGTGCGTCATGCCGTGCAGCACGTCAAGCGCTACCAAGCGCGTTTGGATGCCGGTCAAGGCATGCCCGAAATTCGCGTCATCGCACCCGGCCGCACCTACCGTGTGGATAGCGATGCCACGCACTCGCCCATGTTCCACCAATGCGAAGGCTTGTGGATTGGCGAGAACGTGAGCTTCAAAGACCTCAAAGTGGTCATCACCGATTTCTGCCGCACCTATTTTGAGAGCGACGATTTGGTGCTGCGTTTCCGTCCCAGCTTCTTCCCATTCACAGAGCCCAGTGCAGAGATTGACATTCAGTTCCAGAGTGGTGCGTTAGCGGGCCGTTGGCTCGAAGTGGGCGGTTCAGGCCAAGTGCACCCGAACGTGGTGCGCAACATGGGCCTCGACCCCGAGCGTTACATCGGCTTTGCCTTTGGCATGGGCATGGACCGTTTCACCATGCTGCGTTACGGCGTGAACGATTTGCGTTTGTTCTTCGATGGCGACATTCGCTTCTTGAGCCAGTTCCAATAACTTCACGCACACACGAGATTCATCATGCAATTCCCCGAATCCTGGTTGCGCGAATTCTGCAACCCCTCACTCACCACCCAAGCGCTGGCCGACACCTTGACCATGGCCGGTTTGGAAGTGGAAGAACTCCAACCCGTGGCGCCGCCTTTCACAGGCATCGTCGTCGGTGAAATCAAAGAAGCTGTGCAGCACCCAGACGCTGACCGCTTGCGCATTTGCCAAGTGGACGTGGGGCAGGGTGCATTGCTCAACATCGTGTGCGGCGCTCCCAATGCTCGCGTGGGCATCAAAATTCCATGCGCCACTGTGGGTGCTGAGTTGCCACCCGGCGAAGACGGTAAGCCCTTCAAAATCAAAGTGGGCAAGCTGCGTGGCGTGGAAAGTCAAGGCATGTTGTGTTCGGCCAAAGAACTCAAAATTGCCGATGACAACGGTGGTTTGCTTGAGTTACCAGCCGATGCACCTTTGGGCCAAAACATCCGCGAGTACCTGAACCTCGACGACACCTTGATGACGTTGAAGCTCACGCCTAACTTAGCGCATTGCTTGAGCGTGTACGGCATTGCCCGCGAAGTGTCAGCCCTCACTGGCGCGCCTTTGAAGGCCCCGACTTTTCCAAGCATCGCCGCGACTAACCCAGACACCTTGTCTGTGAAAATCAGCGCCCCCGATTTGTGTGGCCGCTTCTCAGGCCGCGTGGTGCGTGGTGTGAACACCAAGGCACAAACCCCTGCATGGATGGTGAACCATTTGGCCCGTTGCGGCCAGCGCAGCGTGAGCCCCTTGGTCGACATCTCGAACTACGTGATGTTCGAGCTGGGCCGTCCTTCGCACATCTTTGATCTCGACAAAATTCAAGGTGGCTTGGATGTGCGTTGGGGCAAAGCGGGTGAACAGCTCAAGCTCTTGAATGGCAACAGCGTCACCGTGGACGATAAAGTGGGCGTCATCGCTGACGCGCATCAAGTTGAATCGCTGGCAGGCATCATGGGTGGCGATGCCACCGCCGTGAACGACGACACGCAAAACATTTACATCGAAGCCGCTTTCTGGTGGCCCTCAGCCATCGCAGGCCGTTCACGCCGCTTCAACTTCAGCACCGACGCGGGCCACCGCTTTGAGCGTGGTGTGGATCCTGAGTTGACGGTAGAGCACATCGAACGCATCACCCAGTTGGTGATTGACATTTGCGGTACGCCCAACACAACCGTAGGCCCCATCGACGACCAACGCGTGAACATGCCTGTGGCCAAGCCCGTCACGTTGCGCGTGGCACGTGCTGCGAAAGTTATTGGCATGCCACTTACGCAACAACGCGTGGCTGATGCTTTGCGTGGCTTGGGCTTGCCGGTTACAGAAGGCGAGGGTACTGTGACCGTGCAGCCCCCATCCTTCCGTTTCGATTTGCAAATCGAAGAAGACCTGATTGAAGAAGTGGCGCGCATGGTGGGTTACAACAACCTGCCCACTACGCCACCTTTGGCACCCATCACGGCCAGCGTGTGCCAAGAAGCACAACGCAGCCCACATGCCTTGCGCCACCACTTGGCGGCCTTGGGCTACCAAGAAACCATCAACTACAGCTTTGTGGATGAGCGTTGGGAACACGAGTTGGCAGGCAACGCCAACCCCATCAAACTGCTCAACCCTATCGCCAGCCAAATGAGCGTGATGCGCTCCACCTTGTTGGGCTCTTTGCTCAACGTGGTGAAGTTCAACGTGGACCGCAAAGCTTCACGCGTGCGCGTGTTTGAACTGGGGCGCGTGTTCCACAAAGACGCGTCGGTGCAAAACACAGACACCACTGTGCAAGGCTTTGACCAGCCCATGTACGTGGCAGGCATTGCCTTTGGCAGCGCTGCACCTTTGCAATGGGGCACCAAAGAACAAGCGGCAGACTTCTTCGATGTGAAAGCTGACGTAGAGGCTTTGTTAGCCCCCGCTGTGCCGCAGTTTGAAGCGGCTGAGCACCCTGCCATGCACCCCGGCCGTTGTGCCAAAGTGTTGGTCAATGGCCAAGCCGTGGGCCATGTGGGTGAGTTGCATCCTCGCTGGCGTCAAAGCTGGGAGCTGACCCAAGCGCCCGTGATGTTTGAACTCTCGCTCGATGCTGTGTTGCACCGCGATGTGCCCAAGTCCACCGGTGTGGCCAAGTTTCCTAATGTCGAGCGCGACATCGCCGTCATCGTCAAAGACAGCGTCACGCACGCCCAATTGATGGCTGCCGTGCACGCTGCCAAAACACAAGGCTTGCTGCGTAACGCCGTGTTGTTTGACGTGTATCGCCCCAAGGCTGAAAGTGCCGCCATGGCGTTGGACGAAAAGAGCTTGGCTGTGCGCTTGACGCTCAACAGCGATGAAGCTACTTTGAACGAAGCGCAAATCGAAGGCGTGGTGCAAGCCGTGCTGGCTGAATTGGCTGCCCAAGTGTCCGCGCGTTTACGCGCTTGATGTTCACACGTTAAAAAGAGAACCCGTATGGAACTTTCTTTTGAGAGCTTAGAAACGCCAGCGCTGACCAAAGCGCAGTTGGCTGATTTGTTGTTTGAGCAAATCGGTTTGAACAAACGTGAATCGAAGGACATGATTGATGCCTTCTTTGACCTCATCGCACAAAGTTTGGTTGATGGCACCGATGTGAAAATTTCAAGCTTCGGCAATTTTCAAATTCGCACCAAGGCACCTCGGCCCGGTCGCAACCCGCGCACAGGGGAGTCCATTCCGATTGAAGCCAGACGTGCGGTGACTTTCCATGCGAGTCACAAATTGAAAGAGCAAATACAGGGTGACAGTAATTCCAAAGTTGACAACTGATTGAAAAAGAGGCCGAGCAGGCCTCTTTTTTTTGATAAAACTGTCAGGTGATGAGATTCAGGGCTGTTCTTCGTGTAACCTCTGCGGTCCCGTTTACAAGCTACTGATTTTCATGGAGAAATCCCTCCCTTCCATTCCAGCCAAACGCTACTTCACCATCGGTGAAGTGAGCGAGTTGTGCGGCGTCAAGCCGCACGTGCTGCGCTATTGGGAACAGGAATTCACGCAGCTGCGTCCCATGAAGCGCCGCGGCAATCGCCGCTATTACCAGCGCCACGAAGTGCTGATGATTCGCCGCATCCGTGACCTCTTGTATGACCAAGGTTTCACTATCACCGGTGCCCGCAACAAGCTACAAGAGCTGGTGCAAACCGAGCGTGAGCGCCGGCGCATCGGTGGTGAGTTGATTGATGTGGACTTGCCTGATGACGATGTGTTTGAGGGTGACTCGGATGTCGACTCAGACGACACACACGACTTGTTACCGCTCGCGCTGAGCAGCAGCGACGAAGCGCTGCAAACCTTGCGAAAAGAACTCACACAAATTCGCGACTTGCTCTCTGAGCTGCACTGAGTAAGCGTTATAATTTCAACCTGATTCGGTGTGTGGCGCAGCCTGGTAGCGCACTTGCATGGGGTGCAAGGGGTCGAAGGTTCGAATCCTTTCACACCGACCAAAATGACCAAGGGCTAGCAATGCAAATTGCTAGCCCTTTTGTC
>JACCDX011068560.1_pt1 | contig 17031 bp, 12 predicted proteins | sample 7449681 | NCBI WGS metagenome assembly JACCDX01 (sample SAMN15323450, study PRJNA562643) | freshwater metagenome | isolation source: river surface water | place: USA:Blue River Watershed | collected 2017-08-18 | reverse complement strand
GCTGGCCGACCTGGGGCCGGCCATCGGCGCGGACACGCCGCCCAGCCGCGCCGACCGCGTGCTGCCCGACCGGCCGCTGGACCTGCCCGCGCTGCACATGATGGACGCGAACGTCGACGTGGCCTTGAAGCAGCTCGACCTCGGCACGACCGCGCTGGAGCCGCTGTCTCCCGTCAATGGCCGTGTGGTGCTCAGCAGCGGCGTGCTGACGCTGAGCCAGCTGAAGGCCGGCGTGGCCGGCGGGCGCATCGCGGGCTCGGCCCAGCTCGACACCCAGCCCGTGCCGCCCATCTGGCGCATCAGCCTGGACGCCAACGACCTCGCCGTCGAGCGCTGGTTCAAGCCCGACATGAAGGCGCTGACCGACCACCCGCTGACCGGCCAGCTGAAGGGACAGATCGACGTGCAGGGCCGTGGGCACAGCACGGCCGAGCTGCTCGCCAGCCTCAGCGGCCCGGTGCAGCTGCGTGTGGAGAACGGCAGCGTGTCCCACCTGCTGACGGAGGCCATCGGCCTGGACATCGCGCAGGGCCTGGGCATGCTGCTCAAGGGCGACAGCAACCTGCCGCTGAACTGCGCGCGGCTGGACGGCAGCTTCACCGCCGGCGTGTTGCGCCCGCGCACGGCCATCGTCGACAACCGCGACAGCCGCATCGACCTGGACGGCAGCATCAGCCTGGCCAGCGAGACGCTGGACCTGCGCGCGGTGGCCAGCCCCAAGGACTTTTCGCCGCTGACGCTGCGTGCGCCGCTGCGCCTGCAGGGCTCGCTGGCCGACCCGCGCGTGGCGCTGGAAGGCCGCCGCCTCGGTGGCCGGGCCGTGGCCGCACTCGCGCTGGGCGCGCTCGCGCCGCCGGCTGCGCTGCTGGCCTTTGTCGACCCGGGCGAGAAGCTGCCGCGGGTGGACTGCAGCCTCGCGCCGCGCCCGAAGCGCTGAAGCCGGCCCGGGCGCAAAAGATGCGAGGCCCGCCTGCAGCGCGCAGGCGGGCCTCGGTGTAGTGCTTCGCCCGTGCCGGCTTCAGCGCCGGCGATGCGGCTGCTCGCTCACGGCATCGAGAAACTCGGCCAGCGTCTCGTGGCAAGGGCCTTGCGGGCACAGGAACAGGCCTTCGGCCTCGGCGGGCACATCGCTCGCGAAACCCAGCACGCTGACCGAGCTCACGGCGTCACCGCACAGCGCCACCGTGCGACCGCAGCGCCAGGCCATCTTCAGCAACGCCTGCAGGCGCGCACAGCCGGTGGGCGCCGCCCAGACGTCCGAGTTCAGCACGACGAGGCCGTCGCACCAGTCGGCGGCGGCCGGCGGCTCGCCGAAGTCGTCGTCCAGACACCAGGTCATCACGCCGACATCGTCGGCGCGGAACACGCTCAGGTCGCGCTCGAAGCGACGCAGCACATCGGTCGTGCCGACGACGCAGATCATGCGGTCTGCGGCGGGAGGGGTGGGCGGCGCCGGCCGCGGGGGGCAGTCCGTGACTGACATGGTGCTTCTCCGCTGAGGATGGATGGCGCCACTGTCGCGCGCGGCCGCACCCGCCCCCGTGAGGCTGCGGCGCGACGGCGCGTAGGACAAAGCCTCCCCCGCCACGCAACGACACCGATCGATAAAAAACGACACACGCTGCTGCCACATCCCGGCGCTGGCGGCCTGACACTGCGGTCATGAGCACCGCCGCGCCCCTCGCCTCCGCCCCGCCCGCCACGTTCACGCCCTACCAGCGCTTCGTCACGGGGCTGCTGACGCTGCTGCAGTTCGCCGTCATCCTGGACTTCATGATCATGTCGCCGCTGGGCGCGATGATCATGCCGGCCATGTCGATGACGACGCAGCAGTTCGGCCTCGTCGTCTCGGCCTATGCGTTCAGCGCCGGCATCTCGGGCGTGCTGACGGCCGGCTTCGCCGACCGGTTCGACCGCAAGCGGCTGCTGCTGTTCTTCTTCAGCGGCTTCCTGCTCGGCACGCTGTGGTGCGGGCTGGCGACGAGTTTCGAGTCGCTGCTGCTGGCCCGCATCGTCACGGGCCTGTTCGGCGGCGTCATCGGCTCCATCGTCATGGCGATCGCGGCCGACCTGTTCGAGCCCGCGCTGCGCGGCCGTGTCATGGGCCTGCTGCAGGGTGGCTTCGCCGCCAGCCAGGTGCTGGGGCTGCCGTTCGGGCTCTACCTGGCCAACCACTGGGACTGGCACGCGCCCTTTCTGGCGCTGGTGGCGTTCGGCGTGCTGGGCGGCCTGCTGATCGCCTGGCGCATGGCGCCGGTGGACGGCCACCTGAAGCTGCAGACCGACCGCAGCGCCTTCGCCCACCTGTGGCACACGGTGGCGGTGAAGCGCCATCTGCATGCCTTCCTGATCACGGCACTGCTGACGACCGGCGGCTTCATGATCATGCCGTTCGCCAGCGCGTTCTCGGTGAACAACGTCGGCATCGACCTGCACCACCTGCCCATCGTCTACCTCATCACCGGCATCAGCACGATGTTCGTCGCGCCGCTGGTGGGCCGGCTGTCCGACCGCCTCGGGCCGCTGCCGGTGTTCTATGCCGGCAGCGCGATCACCATCGCGATGGTGGCGATCTACACGCGGCTGGGGCCGTCGTCGCTGACGACGCTGGTGGTCATCAACGTCATCATGTTCGCCGGCATCTTCTCGCGCATGGTGCCCTGGCAGGTCATCGTCACCGGCATTCCGGCACCCGAGCAGCGCGGCGCGTTCACGGCCGTCAACGCCGCGCTGCAGCAGCTGGCCGGCGGGCTGGCGGCCCTCGTCTCCGGCCACATCGTGACCATCGGCGCGGACGGCAAGCTCGAACATTTCCCGTGGGTGGGCAACGTGCTGATCGGCACCACGCTGGCGGTCTGCGTGCTGCTGGCGCTGCTCAAGCGCAAACCGCCCCAGTGAGCGGCGGGCCGGCGCTCAGCCCAGGCGCAGGCGTGCCTGCGCGCGCAGGCAGTTCAGCATGAGCTCGGCGCCCGGCGACAGCTGGTGGCCGCGCCGCGTGATGATGCCGTAGGCATCCATGCGCAGGCCCAGCTCCATCGGCAGCACGGTCAGCAGGCCCGCGTCGAGGTAGGGGCGCATGAGCTCCTCGGGCAGCGCCACCACCATGTCGGACTGCGCCAGCAGGCTGGTGATGACGGGCAGCGACAGCGTCTCCACGGCTTGCTGCGGCTGGCCCAGCCCCGCCGCCAGGAACAGCGAGGTCAGCCGGTCGCGCAGGATGCTGCCGCCGGGCGGCAGGATCCAGCTCTGGCGGGCCAGCTCGGGCAGGCCCAGGTCGGTGCGCCCCACGAGCGGATGCCCGGCCCGCACGATGAGGCTGTGCGGTTCGTCGGTCAGGGGCTCGAAGCTGAGCTGGGCGGCCGACTCGCTGTCCAGCACGCGACCGATGACGAGGTCCAGGTCGCCGCTCTGCAGTTGCTGCGTCAGGATCTTGCTGGTGTCCACCGTGATGGCCACATGCACGCGCGGCTGGCGCGCCTTGAGCTCGACGACGGCGGCCGGCAGCAAGGTGGTCGACGGCGTCAGCACCGAGCCGACGGCGACGCGGCCCGCCAGGCCGGACAACAGCTCCATGACCTCCTGGTGCCCGGCATCCAGCTCGGCCAGCGCCGCCCCGGCGCGGCGGATCATGACCTCGCCGTACCAGGTGGGCGCCACGCCGCGCGGCAGGCGCTCGAACAGCTTCACGCCCAACGCATGCTCCAGGTCGGCCAGCAGCTTGGAGGCCGCCGGCTGCGTCAGGTTGGCCGCCTGCGCCGCATGCAGGATGGACCCGTGCCGCCCCAGCTCCACCAGCAGCACCAGCTGCCGGGTCTTCAGGTGGGAGCGGACGAAGCGATCCGAGCGCGGGTCGGTCATGGCAACGAAGATCTAGTCGTGATAGAGCTGGGAGCGGCCCCCGTCGATGAGGATATCTGTGGCGTTGATGAACCGGGCTTCGTCGCTGGCCAGGAACAACGCCGTGTAGGCCACCTCGATGGGCTCACCGATGCGCTTGGAAGGCAGCAGATCCACCTGGCGCTGCGCCTCCTCGGGGCTGATGCTGCCCAGCCATTCGACCACACGCTCCGACAGGATCAGCCCGGGCGAGATCGAGTTGACGCGCACATTGCGCGCCGCGTACTGGATGCCCAGCGCCTTGGTCATGCCGATCAGCGCGTGCTTGGCCACCGGGTAGGGGAAGGCGTCGGGAATGATGCGGTGGCCGTGCACCGACGCGATGTTGACGATGCTGCCGCCGCCCGCCGCGAGCATGCCCGGCAGCACGGCGCGGCTGCAATGCAAGGCGCCCTCCAGGTCCACCGCGAAGCAGCGCTGCCACTGGGCGGGCGTCATCTCCAGCGGCTCGGCGAACACGTTCATGCCGGCGTTGTTGATCAGCACGTTGATAGGGCCAAAACGCTCGGCGCCGTTCGCGGCCATGGCGCGCACGGCGGCCTCGTCGGCGATGTCGGCGGCGATGAACATCACGTTGCTCTCGCCCAACTCCCGGACGAGTTCCGCGGCCAGTGCCGCGTCGGCGGCCAGGCCGTTCAGGATGACCTTGGCACCCTCGGCGACGAACAGCCGCGCGATGGCCTTGCCGATGCCCTGGGTGGCGCCAGTCACCAGCGCCACCTTACCTTGCAGACGCGGAGAACTCATTGCGTGTACTGCTTCCAGATGTCCAGCACGGGCAGCGCCCGGCCCTTGAAATCGAACAAGGTGGTGTTGGAGACCACGTTGGCCCCGGGCTCGCCTGAGCCTTCCTTCAGCGCCCAGCCGACCTTGCGGTTGGCGATGAAGATCGGGTCCCAGTACAGCACGCCCAGCACGCGCGGATGCGCCTTGCAGGCGCCCAGCAGCTCGGCCATGAAGTCGCGCTGGCCTTCGGGGCTGCTCATGCTGGCCGGATAGGGGCCGTTGTTCTCCAGCTGGCCCGGCCAGCCGTCGGCACGGTTGGGCGCGAAGTTGAAGCCGGCTTCCATGACGAGGATGTCGCTGTCGTAGCGGGCCGAGACCGTGTCGCAGAAGCTCATCAGCTGGCCGACGTTCTTCTGGGTCCAGAACGGGTAGTAGGACGGGCCGATGACGTCCCACTTCACGCCCTGTTCGCGCGCGTGGTCGAACCAGTCGATGTACTTGGCCTCGTTGCCGCCGTCGTCCAGGTGCAGCACGATCTTGGCCTCGGGGTGCGCCGCCTTCACGCCGGCATGGCCGGCCTTCAGGAGGGCGCCCAGGCGCTGCCAGTTGGCGGTGCTGCCCCAGGGGTAGAGCAGGCCATGCTCGATCTCGTTGCCCAGTGACACGAACTCAGGCGGCGTGCCCTGGTCCACCAGCGCCTTGACGACGAGGCGGCTGCGTGCCTCCACCAGCGCCAGCAGGCGCTCGAAGCGCGCCGTGTCGTCGTCCAGCTGGTCCAGCGCCTTGCGCCAGGCGGTCGGCGGCGTCTGCGTCTTGGAGTTGGTCCAGAAGTCGCTGTAGTGCAGCGTGAACTGGATCTGCATGCCCTGCCCCTTGGCGCGGCGCGCCAGCCGCAGCACATCGGCCAGGTCCATCGAGCCCTCGGGCCAGTACCAGCCGTCGTTGCCCGTGCCCGGCCCGGTGCGGTCATACATGCGGATGCGCACGATGTTGTGGCCGTAGCGCTTCAGGATTTCCAGGCAGTCGCCCGGCTTGCCGTCACGGTCCTTGTAGACCGCGCCGGCATGTTCCATCCACGTCAACGCGGAGATATCGCCACCGGCCAGCAGCGGCGCTTTCGCAGCGGCATGTGCGGGCAGCGCGCTGGCCAGCGCAGCGGCCAGCAGCGTACGACGATCAAGCACGGCGTTCACCGCGGGTCTTCAGCTGGTCGAGGAGAACGGCGGCCAGCAGGATGAGGCCGCGCACGAGGTACTGGTAGAACGCGTCGACGTTGAGCAGGTTCATGACGTTCTCGACCGTGCCCATGATGAGCACGCCGATGACGACGCCGAAGATGCGCGCCTTGCCGCCTTGCAGCGACACGCCGCCCAGCACGCAGGCGGAGATGACGTCCAGCTCGAAGCCGGTGGCCGCATTGGGCTGACCGCTGGTGATGCGCGCCGACAGCACGAGCCCGGCAAGCGCCGTGACCACGCCCTGCAGCAGGAAGATCCACACGCGCAGCCGCTCCACGCGCACACCCGCCAGGCGCGCGGCTTCCGGGTTGCCGCCGATGGCCAGCGTGTTGCGGCCGAACACCGTGTGGTTAAGCAGCACGCCGAACACGATGAAGCACAGCACCGTCAGCCAGATGGGCAGCGGCAGGCCCAGCACGGCGGTGTCGCCGAACGAGATGAAGCCCTCGTCGGCAATGCCCACCGCCTGCCCCTTGGACGCGATGAAGGCCAGGCCGCGCACCATCAGCATGGTGGCCAGCGTGGCGATGAGCGCGTTGACGCGCAGATAGGCGATCAGCACGCCGTTGCCGGCACCGATCAGCGCGCCGGCGAGCAGGCCGCTGCCGATGGCCAGGCCGATGCTGCCGGTGCGCTCCAGCACCATGGCGCCCAGCACGCCGGCGAAGGCGATCGTGGAGCCCACGGAGAGGTCGAAGTCGCGCGAGGCCAGGCACAGCATCATCGTGCAGGCCACCATGCCGATCTGCGCGACGGACAGCAGCAGGCCGACGATGTTGGCGCCGGAGAAGAAGTTCTCGACCGTGAGGGCCAGCACCACGAACAGCAGCGCATAGCCCAGCGTCATGCTGTGTTCCTTGAGCAGGGCGCGGGACTTGGTGTTCATGGCGGCGCCGGGCGCGGCGGGAGTCGGTTGGGTGGTCGTGTTCATGTCAGAAGCAGCGATTGAGTCCTGCGCGGCCGGGCTGGCCGTCGCGGCGGCGCCCGTCAAGGCGCCAAGCGAAGTTGCAGCCAGTGCTGCGGCGAGCGTGTGCAACGCCCGTTGGCGGCGTTGCGGTGGGTCGAACGAGCGTGTGGGGTTCGTTCACGACGTCTCTCAGTGGACGGCGGCGGCCCCGTCGGGCAAGGCGAGCGCGAGCGCGGCGGTCTCGCTGGCCTGCTCGCGCGAGAGCTCGCCGCTGATGCGGCCGTCGCGCATGACGATGAGGCGGTCGCTGATGCCCAGCACCTCCGGCAGCTCGCTGGAGATGACGATGACGCAGCAGCCCGCGGCGGCCACGTCGTGGATGATCTTGTAGATCTCGTTCTTGGCACCGACGTCGATGCCGCGCGTGGGCTCGTCGAGGATGAGCACCTTCAGGCCCGGCTCGGCCAGCCAGCGCGCCAGGATGACCTTCTGCTGGTTGCCGCCGGACAGCAGGCGGATCTCCTGCTCGCGGTTGGGCGTCTTGATGCGCAGCTTCTTGATGAAGTCGTCGGCCCGCTGCGCCTCCTGGCCGTGGCGCAGGAACACGCCGCCCGCCAGGCCGTGGCGGCGGCAGCTGATGTTGATGTTCTCGGCCACCGACGAATGCGCCAGGATGCCCTGCTCCTTGCGGTCTTCCGGGCACAGCACGATGCCCGCGGCGATGGCGTCGGCCGGGCTGCCGGCATTCACCGACGCGCCATCCAGCCAGACCTCGCCGCCCCGGCGCGCATCGGCGCCGTACATCAGCCGCATCAGCTCGCTGCGCCCGGCGCCGACGAGGCCGAAGAAGCCCAGCACCTCGCCGCCGCGAACGGCAAAGCTCAGCGGCTCGGGCAGGCGGGCGCTGTGCAGGCCGCGTGCCTCCAGCCGGATCGGGCCCTGCGGGCGCGTGCGGTAGTCATAGATGTCCTTCACCTCGCGGCCCACCATGTCGCTGATGAGGCGATCGCGCGGCACCTCGGCCATGACGTCGTGCGTGACGATCTTGCGGCCGTCGCGGAAGATCGTGCAGGCATCGCACAGCTCGTACAGCTCTTCGAGCCGGTGCGAGATGTAGATCAGCGTGCGGCCCTCGGAGCGCAGGCGCTTGACGAGCTTGAACAGGATCTCGGTCTCGCGGTGCGACAGGCTGCTGGTGGGCTCGTCGAAGGCGATGACCTTGGCGTCCTGCATGACGGCCTTGCAGATCTCCACCATCTGGCGCTGCGCGATGGACAGCTCAGACAGGCGGGCCGCCGGGTCCAGCTCCACGCCGATGGCGGCGAGCTGCGCGGCCACCATCTTGCGCGCGGCCTGGTGGTCGACCAGCCCGAAGCGCGTGGGCAGCCGGCCCAGCAGCACGTTCTCGGCCACGGTCAGCTCGGCCACGTACTGCAGCTCCTGGTGGATGATGGCCACGCCGGCGCGAATGGCGTCGCCGGCCGACGTGAAGCGGCGCTCCTGGCCGTCGATGACCAGGCGGCCGCCGTCGGGCTTGTACTGGCCGCCGAGGATCTTCAGCAGCGTGCTTTTGCCGGCGCCGTTCTCGCCGAGCAGGCCCATGACCTGGCCGGGCCGGGCCTCGAAGCTCACCCCGTTGAGCGCCTTGACGCCGGGGAAGGTCTTCGTGATGTTGTCGAACTGCAAGGATGACATGTCATTCGCCCTGGGCGCCTGGCGACGCGAGGGTGGAACCAAGAGAGAGGTTGACCGCGCCGCCACGGCGCAACCGGCGTGGCCGGCTCGCGGGGGGCGCCCCGTCGACGGGGCGGCGCGAAGTGCATCGGGGCGGGGTCACAACCCCATCTGCTTGCGCAGTTCGCCCTGGTTCTGGCGCGTCATCAGCACGCCGCTGGTCAACGTCACCGGCGGCGGCGTCTTGCCGGCCGTGGCCCATTCATACACGGCGATGGCCGTCTCGTAGCCGTGGCGCTTGGGGCTGATCAGCACGGTGCCGAAGAAGGCCGTGGGCGTGGGCTTGGTGAACTCGTTGAGGGCCGTCTGGCTGCCGCCGATGCCGATGGCCAGCATCGCGTCGGCCTTGATGCCGCGGCCTTCGGCGGCGCGCACGGCGCCCAGCGCGGCCTCGTCGTTCAGGCCGAACGCGACCCACTTCTTGAACTTGGCGTTCTTCGTGAAGGCGATGTTGGCGGCGTTGAAGGCGCTCTCGGTGTCGGTCTTGGCCTGCGGCGCGTCGATGAGGTTGGCGGCCGGCACGCCGGCGGCCTTCAGCGCGTCGGCCGCGCCCATGGTGCGGTCACGGCCGGTGGGCAGCTGGTCGTAGGCCACGCGCAGCACGCCGACTTCGTCGAGCTTCCAGCCGCGGGCCTTGATCTCGGCCAGCAGCCCGGCACCGACCTGTTTGCCGATCTCGTAGCCCGAGATGCCCATGTGCGGGATGCCGGCGATGGGCTTGCCGCCACCGTCGACGAGCTGGTCGTCCACCGACATGACCTTCAGGTTGTTGCGCTTGGCGGCCCGGTTGATGGCCACGCCCAGCTTCACGTCGGGCGCGCAGATGACGAAGCCGACGGCCTTTTGCGCGGCCAGGTTGTCGATGGCGGCCAGCGTCTTCTCGCCATTGGGCACGCCGATCTTCACCAGCGTGAAGCCCTTTTCCTTGGCGGCCTGCTCGGCGAAGCGCCATTCGTCCTGGAACCAGGGCTCCTCGGCCTGCTTGACGAGGAAGCCGACCTTGACGGGCTCCGCAGCCTGCAGCGCGAAGGGGCTGGCCAGCAGGGCCAGGGCAAGGGCGGCACGTCGTTGCATCTTCATCGTCTCGTCTCCAATCAATCTTCAAACAAGGTGTCGGGCACGCCCAACGCCTTCGGCAGGCGCAGCCCGAACAGGCTGCCGGACAGCGGCTGCGCGCTCAGCGCGTCGCGGCCCAGCTCGGCCCGGGCGGTCGTGAGCAGCAGCAGGTCCAGCCCCTCGCCGCCGAATGCGGGGCAGGTGCTGTGGGCGGCCGGTGCTGTCAAGACGCCCATCAGGCGGCCGTCGGGGTCGTAGCGTGCCACACGTCCGGCGCCCCACTGCGCGTTCCACAGGCAGCCTTCGGCGTCGATGACGGAGCCGTCGGGCCAGGCCTCGGCGACATCCATCTCCGTGAACAGCCGGACATTCTCGACCTGGGCGGTCTCGGCGTCGTAGTCGCACTGCTGGATGCGGCGCGACAGCGTGTCGCAGAAGTACATCGTGCGCCCGTCGACGCTGAAGCAGATGCTGTTGGCAATGGCCACGGCCGGCAGCGCGAGCCGCCGCAGGCCGTGGGCCAACGAGTATTGGTAGAAGCTGGCGATGGGCCGCTTCTCCTTGGCTTCGTTCAGCGTGCCGAACACGAAGTAGCCACGCCGGTCGGTGCGGCCGTCGTTGATGCGCGTGCGCGGCTCGGCGGCGTCCACCGGCACCAGCGTCTGCAGCAGCGTCAGCTCGAGCTGCTCGCCCAGCGAGGCCAGCGCCAGCCGCTTGGCCAGCCCCAGCAGCATGCGGCCGGACTTGGTGTGCGCGAAGCAGCCCAGCCGGTCCGGCAGGCGGCACAGCTGCGGCCCGTCGCTGCCCGGGCGCCACGCGAACAGCGTGGAGGCCTCGATGTCGGTCCACCACCAGCGCCCGCCCTGCCACAGCAGGCCTTCGCCGAGGGTGGCGCCATGCGGCAGCACCAGGTCGAGCTGCCCGTCCATCAGAGGTCCAGGTGCAGGCTGACGGCGTAGCGGCGGTCGTCGGCGTAGGTGCCGCGGGCCAGGTCGCCGATGCCGTAGGTGCTGTGGCGCACGGTGCGCATGAGGTTGTTGGCCTCGACCGCGAGCTTGAGCTGCGGCGTGATGGCCCAGCTCACATACGCGTCCAGCATGCCGTAGCCCTTGAACGTGATGGGCGTCTGGGCGATGGTGGTGCCGTTGTTCGCGTAGTAGTTGCTCGTGCCGGCGATGTACTTGCTGCGGTAGTTGTAGGCCAGGCGCAGCGCGAACTGCTCGTAGTCGTACATGCCCACCACGTTGAAGCTGTCGCGCGACAGGCCTTCCAGCTGCGTCTTCTGGCCGTTGATCGGGCCGGGCGCCGAGCTGTCGACGTAGGTGTAGTTGGCCTGCAGGCCCAGGCCGCGCAGCAGCCCCGGCAGGCTGGTGAAGAAGGCCTGGTAGCCGACCTCCAGGCCCTTGATGCTGCCGTCCTCGCCATTGCTGGGCGTGGAGACGGTGTAGGTGCTGCCGCCGTAGGTCAGGCTCTGCGTCGTCGTCTGCAGGAAGCCATCCACGCGCTTGTGGAAGGCGGCCGCGTAGACGTGGTCGCTCTTGTTGAGGTAGTACTCGAGCGAGACGTCCAGCTGGCGGGCATGCAGCGCCCCGAGCGTCGGGTTGCCGAGGTAGCCGGTCTTGTCGTTGGCGTTGAGGCTGAGCGACGGGGTCAGCTGGTCGAAGTTGGGCTGCGTGACGACCTTGGACGCGCCCAGGCGCGCCACCAGCTTGCTGCTGAGGTCGAGCCGGAAGTTCAGGCTCGGCAGCCAGTCGTTGTCGCTGCTCTTGAGCGAGGCGGGCGCACCGGCGGCCGTGGTGTAGCCGCGCTTGCCTTCCGTGCGCACGAAACGCAGTCCCACGTTGCCCGACCACGGCATGCCGGCGAGTTCGCCGTCGAGGTCGGCCACGCCATAGGCGGCCTGCGTCTTCTCGCGGTAGTCGAAGGTCTGGGCAGCATCAAAGCCGGGCACGGTCAGGCCCATCGCCGCACGGGCGGTGGCGGGGTCACGCAGCCAGCCCAGGTCGGTGACGGACAGCCACTGGCGCGGCGTGTCGCCGCTGCCGGCGTACTTCAGCAGGTCGTCATAGGCGATGACGCCGATCTTGGCGGCCAGCGCCGGTGCAGCGCCAGCGACAGGGCCGGTGGCGCTGTTGCTGAACAGGTCGTCGAGGGTGTTGATCTCGGCGCTGGTGGCCTTGCGGTCCGCCACCCGCAGCCCGGTGCGCACGCGCGACAGCAGCCCGTCGAAGCGGCGCTCGCCGTCGACGCGGAAGGTCGTTTCCTTGGCGCTGTTTTCCTGGCGGAAGTACAGCGCCTTGTCGGCCCAGTACTGCGAGGGCGTCGTCAGGTCGCTGGCGGCGGCGAGCACCGGCGCGGCCGACGGCACGTCCGTGGTCAGGTCATAGGCGAAGCCGGGGTTGTTGGTCCAGAAGCCCAGGCGCGCTTCCTGGTAGATGCGGCTGAAGTCGCTCTTGGTGTGGCCCAGCTCGGACTTGACCGTCCACTCCGCCAGCTGCCACTTGCCGCTGAGCGCGGCCTGCGTGGTCTTGGTGTCGTTGTCGGCCACGAAGGCCGAGGTGCTCATGCTGGCACCCCAGAACGCGCCCTTGGCGAAGTTGCCGTTGGCATCCTTGGTGATGGTGCCGTTGGGCCACAGCGCGCCGAGGCTGGTGGCCGCGTCCCAGTTGGCCCAATACGGCGAGCCATAGAAGCCGTAGGTGTCGGTCTGCGTCTTCAGCCGGGTGTGATGCACGTCCAGCGTGTACTCGGTGTCGCGGCTGGGCCGGTACTGCAGCGCGGCCGTCGCGCCGGTGCGGTCCCGCGAGCCCAGCTCGTAGGCGTTCCACACCCCCAGCGGCGCATAGACCCCCGAGCCATCAGCCAGCTGGGCCGGTGCGCCCAGCTCCTGCGTGTCGGAGCGGTAGGCGCGCTTTTGCTTGGCCAGGCTGATCAGCCCGCCCAGCTGGCGGCCGCCGCCCAGGTCCCAGCGGTTGCTGGCGAGCACGGAGCCTTCGAGCTTGCTCTTGCCGGCCAGGTCGGCATAGCTGTCCTTGACCGTGGCGGCGAACTTCGCACCGCTGAAGTCGAAGGGCTTGCGGGTGCGCAGGTCGATGAGGCCGGCGATGCCGCCCTCGACCTGGTCGGCCGTCGGCGTCTTGTAGACGTCGGCACCGGCCAGCAGCTCGGCGGGTACGTCCTGGAACGACAGGCCGCGCTCCTTGCCGGCGCTGAAGATGGAGCGGCCGTTGAGCAGCGTCTGCGTCTGCGACAGGCCGCGCACCTGCACGCGGTCACCCTCGCCGCGGTTGCGCGAGATCTGCACGCCGGCGATGCGCTGCAGCGCCTCGGCCACGTTGGCATCCGGCAGCTTGCCGATGTCGTCGGCGACGATGGAGTCGACGACCTGGTCCGCATTGCGCTTGCGGTCCTGAGCCTTGCTCAGGCTGGCCTTCATGCCGGTGACAACAACGGTTTCCAGGGACTCGCTGGCTGGTGGCGGAGCCTCCTGGGCCCAGACGGGAGCGGCGAAGACGAGGCTGGCAGCCAGGGCCAGCGGATGGCGCGTGAGCGCGCGATGCGTGCAGGACAAACGAATATCTCCGAGTTCTTGTAGTTCTGGGCTCAAACAAGCCGGCGTGCCCAACGATGCCGGGTCCCGTAAGTTACGGAACCGTTTCATTCCGCACTAATCGAAAATCGGACCTTAGCTATCCAGTTTTCGTATATCTCAGGGCGCGATCGCCACACGACGAACCGTCAGCAACCGGGCGCCGCGCAGCGCCGCGACCTGGGCCTGGCCCTCGGCGAACGCGGGGCGGTGCGCCGCGTCGATGTAGATAGGCGCGTCGGCGCGCAGCGGCAGCACGCTGAGCTGCAACTCGGCGCCGGGCTTCAGGCCGAACTGCCGCAGGCCGATCTGCCAGTGCTGGCCGTTGTAGTACCAGTCGTCCAGCATGCGCGTACCGGCGAAGACGCGGCCGATGTCGCCCACGAAGTCCAGCTCCAGCACCACATCCTCGGCCTGCCGGGCGGGCTTGGCCGGCAGCGTCAGCGCCCACGTGGCGGCGGTGCCAAACGCCTCGGGCACCGGCTGCACGGCGGCATTGGCCAGGCCGCCCTTGAGCACCCGCGGCGCGTTGCCGGCCGGGCGCGTGGCGCGCACATGCAGCACCGGCTGCGCGGCGTCGCCCGCCACGGCCAGGCGCTGCAGCAAGCCGTCCTGGCGAACCTGCAAGCCCGCCGCACGCGGCCGGGCCAGCGCCGGGAAGACGGCAGCGCGCAGCGGCTGCGGCCCCACGCCGCGCAGCTGCAGGCGGCCGTCGGCCACCCAGGCCTGCTGCTCGGAGAACACCAGGCGGCGCTGGCCGGCGATGTCCAGCACGCTGAGCTGCGCCGCCTGCTCGGGCGACAGCAGCAGCACGCTGACGGCGCGGCCCTTGGCGCCGCCGTCCGTCGTGCCGATGCGTTGCAGCGCGGCGTCGGCCTTCAGCGTCTTGACGCCCTCGGCGAGCGCGAACTCGGCGGGCACACCGGCCGTCGTCACGAACACATGGACGAGGCCTTGCTCACCGGCGTCGACGCGCACCACCGGCTGGGCCGTCGCGTAGCGCAGCTTCACGCCGTCGAGGTCGAGGTTGATGGGCCACACGAAGTAGGCGCCGTTCGGGATGTCGACCGGCGCGCTGGGCAGCGTGACCGTGCCCCCCGGCAGCTGCACCTCGAAACGCGTGGCCGCCTGCACCGGCATGGCGTACTGCCGCACATGGTTGTTGAAGAACAGGAAGCCGCTGTCGCCGTTGCTGCGCACCGACCAGCGCGGCGTCTGCAGGTCGGCCGGGCTGGCGGGCGAGCGCTCGGGCTGGCGCACGGTCATCGTGGCGAGCTGAGCGCCGTAGTCGCGCAGGAAATAGTGGAACGGCCGCAGCTTGGTCAGCACCGGGCGCTGCTGGCCGTCCGGGCCCAGCGGCGCCTGGAAGTCGTAGCTGATGCGCGGCGTGTCGTTGTAGCCGCCGCTCAGCGTGCTCTCCTCCAGGCCCGTGCCACCCACGCCGACCGGGTTGCGGCCGCCGTGGAACATGTAATAGCCGAACAGGTTGACGCCCGAGCCCAGCTGCACCGGCAGCATGGCCGCGATGTCGTCGGGCGACACCAGCGTGCGGCGGCGGTACATGGCCGGCAAGCCGGGGCCGTACTCCGCGCCGAAGAACGGCACCTTGTCCTTGTCGGTCTCGGCCGTGCCGGGCTGGTGGGCCTGGGTCTGCGCGCCGAGGTCGCCGCTGACGCGCGTGTCGAAGCGGAAGGCATGCGTTTCCTTCGGCGGCAGCTCTTTGGTGCTGGTGGCCCAGGGTTCGTCGGGGTAGCCGCCGAACACGGGCGTGACCTCACCGGACGGATACACCGTGCCGTCCCAGCCGGTCACGGTGTAGAACGGCACGTCCATGCCGGCCTTCAGCGCCAGCGCCTTCAGCGCGCTGATGTGCGCCTCGCCGCGGCCGGGCCCGCGCAGGTTGTATTCGTTCTCCAGCTGCACGCCGATGACCGGGCCGCCGTCCTTCCACAGCAAGTCCTTGATCTGCGCACCGATCTCGGCGTAGAGCTTGGCGACATGGCCCATGTATTCCGCGTCGTTGCCGCGCGTGGGCATCTTGTCGACCACCCAGTCGGGGATGCCGCCGTAGCGGGCTTCGCCATGCGCCCAGGGCCCCAGCCGCACGACGACCTTGAGCCCGGCGGCCTGCGCCAGCTGCACGAAGCGGCGCAGGTCGTGGTTGCCCCGCCAGTTGAAGGCGCCGGGCTGCTCCTGGTGGTGGTTCCAGAACACATAGCTCGCAACGATGTCGATGCCGGCGGCCTTCATCAGGCGCAGCTGGTCGGCCCACTGCGACGCCGGCGCGCGGCTGAAGTGGTATTCACCCATGACCGGCAGCCAGGGCTTGCCGTCCTTCAGCAGGTACTGGCTGTTGGCCGCCAGCGTCTCGCCCTGCGGCGACGTCGCCGTGCCGAGCTTCAGATAGCCCGTCAGCGGCTCGGCCACCGGCGCGCGCGCGTCGAGCTTGAGGGTGTCGGCCAGCGCCGCCGGAGCGAGCGCCGCCGCCAGCAGCGCAGCGAGCAAGCGATGCGTCAGGCGCTGCGATGCGGGCGCCGCGCAGGGCCGGCCCTTCGCTGCCTCGAGCGAGCGTTTGCAGTTCATGGTTGTCTCCGGGTGATTTGTCTTTTATCGAATCAGAGCGCGCGCCAGGCGGCCGCGAAGGCGCGGGCCCGTTCGCCCACCTCCGCCGCCGTGAGGCCCGGGGCGTACAGCGCCGAGCCCAGGCCGAAACCGGTGGCGCCCGCCTTCACATAGGGCGCCATGTTGTCGGGCGTGATGCCGCCCACCGGCAGCAAACGCAGCGTCTTGGGCAGCACGGCGCGCATGGCCTTCACGATGGTGGGCGTGATCAGCTCGGCCGGGAACAGCTTGACCGCATCAGCCCCCGCGTGCACGGCCGCGAACGCCTCCGTCGGCGTGGCCGCACCCGGCACGCAGAACAGGTCGCGCCCCTTGGCCGCACGGATGACTTCCACGTCGGCATGCGGCATGACGATGACCTTGCCGCCTGCGGCAGCCACGTCGGTCACGGCCTGCACGCTCAGCACCGTGCCGGCGCCGACGACGGCGTCGGCCGGCATGCGGCGGGCCAGCCGGGCGATGGAGTCGAGCGCATCGGGCGAGTTCAGCGGCACCTCGATGACGCGGAAGCCCTCGGCATAGAGCGCATCGGCGACGGCCTCCACCTCCACGGGCTTGACACCGCGCAGGATGGCGACGAGGGGCAGGTGTTGCAGGGCAGCGTTCAGCATGTCAATTCAGATTCATGGTTTGCGCCAGGGCCCACAGGCCGGCCGGCGCGGTGTTGTCCAGCAGCAGCGGCTCGGGCTGGCCGAAGCGCGCGAGCGCCTGCGCATAACGGGCACACAGGGCGGGGTCGCCGATGAGCGCGACGCGCGGCTGGCTGCCCTGGAGTTCGTGGGCGAGCTCGTGGCCGATCAGCAGGCCGGAGAGATAGTCGGGCAGCTGTTCCGGGCCCAGCTGCTTGAACAGCCCCAGCGTGCGCACGGCAAACAACTGGTGGCTCAAGGCCCCCTCTTCGCGCGCCGCGTCCACGCCTTTCAGGAAGGCCTCGGGCGACGCGGGCGAGCTGCCGTCAGCCGGCATCAGCCGGTTCAGCACCGAGTGCTGGCGCAGCAGCGCGAACAGCTCGCCGGTCATGTGGGTGGCAAAACCGGTCACGCGGCCGGCCTTCACGCGCGCCCACTTCGAGTGGGTGCCGGGCAGCACCAGGCAGGCGTCGTCGGCCAGCGCCGGGTTCAGCGCCAGCGCGCCAACGATCTGCGTCTCCTCGCCGCGCATGACGTCGGGCTGGGCCGCGTCGTCGACAAGGCCGGGGATGATGCTGATGCGGTCGTCCAGCTTCAGCACCTGGCCGGCCAGCGCCGCGGCATCGGCCGGGC
>JACCDX010941180.1_pt1 | contig 17031 bp, 17 predicted proteins | sample 7449681 | NCBI WGS metagenome assembly JACCDX01 (sample SAMN15323450, study PRJNA562643) | freshwater metagenome | isolation source: river surface water | place: USA:Blue River Watershed | collected 2017-08-18 | reverse complement strand
GGCGCTTCAAATAACAACTGGCATAAGTCAAAAGTGCAAAACTGGCCGCATGACTTTCGGGAAAGCCGTAATTGGCGAAGCCCTCGATGGTGCGATAGACCTGCTCGGCGTAAATCTCCTCGATGCCATGCTTGCGCATTCCCTGCATCACTCGCTCGCGAACTCCGTCCATGGTGCCTTTTTTTCTCCAGGCACTGGACATGATCCGACGAAGCTCATCCGCTTCGCCGGGAGAAAAGCCAGCGACAGCGACCACGATTTTCATCACTTGCTCTTGGAAAATGGGAACTCCCAAAGTTTTCTTCAACACAGGCTCGAGATCTTTGTGTGGATACAGCACAGGTTCCAATCCCTGGCGGCGGCGGAGATAGGGATGAACCATTCCACCTTGCAAAGGCCCGGGACGAACGAGAGCGACTTCGACGACAAGATCATAAAAAGTCTTCGGCTTCAGTCGCGGCAAAGTGTTCATTTGCGCTCGCGATTCGATCTGAAAAACTCCGACAGTGTCGGCTTTGCAAACCATCTCGTAAGTCGGCTTGTCCTCTTGGGGCAGACTGTAAAGCTCGTAATCGAGCCCTTTGTGTTGCTTGAGCAAAGCAAAACACTTTCTCAATGCCGTCAGCATTCCCAGCGACAGCACATCAATTTTCATCAGCTTCAAAGTGTTCACGTCGTCTTTGTTCCACTGAATGACGTAACGGCCCTGCATGGTCGCTTTCTCAACCGGCACCATTTCGGTGATCGGATCCTGAGTGATCAGAAAACCGCCCGTGTGAATGCCCAAATGTCTCGGGAAGCCGTAAAGCTCTGAGGCCAGCTGCAGACAGAGCTGCAGAGTTTTCTCTTCGATCTGAAATTTTTCGTGAATTCCAGGCTCGGTCAGGCGCTTCATTCCGTCGCGGCCCATGAATTTCACCATGGCGTTGATTTTCACGAGTGGCAGACCGAAAACTTTCGCCGATTCCCGCAGAGCCATTCGCGCCCGGTAGCGAATCACGGTGCACACCATGGCCGCATGCCGCTCATTGTACTTTTCGTAAATGTGCTGAATCACTTCTTCGCGGCGCTCGTGCTCGAAATCAATATCAATGTCCGGCGGCTCGTTGCGCTCGCGAGAAATAAAGCGTTCAAACAAAAGCCCCATCTGGACTGGATTCACGGCCGTCAGCCCCAAAGCGTAACAGACCACCGAGTTGGCCGCCGAGCCCCGTCCCTGATAGAGAATCCCCCGAGAGCGAGCGAACTGGCAGATTTCATACAAAGTGAGAAAATAATCCTCGTACTCGAGATCACAAATGATATGCAGTTCGTGCTCGGTCACCTGCCAGACATCAGGCGGAATTTCGTCGGGATATTTTTCCTGCAGGCCTTTGTAAACGAGATGCCGCAAATATTGGGCTGGGGTCATTTTCTCCGGCAATTGCGACTGCGGATAGCGGTAACGAATCTGATCCAAAGAGAACTCGATCCGCTTGGCAATATCCAAAGTGACTTCGAGCAAATCCAAACGGTCTCGCCACAGATCCATGAGCTCATCCAAAGGCTTCAGATGCCTTTCGGCGTTTTGAATCAAAATGTCTTTCGCTTCCTCAATGGTTTTGTGATGAAGAATGCAAGTCACCACATCGAAAAGTGGCTTGCGCTCCGGCACATGCATCAGGGGACGATTGGTGGCAAAGAGCTGAGCTCCGTGCAGTTCTTCCAAGCGCAGAGCTTGTTTGTAGTACTCGCGCGATTCCCAAGTCAGATCTCTCCACACTGGAACATACAAACGATCGCCAAAATTTTTTTGCAAGCGCAAGAATCTCTCGTCGGAAACCGGTGGCATGGCAAAGCAAAGAAGGTTATCCCCCAGTCTTTCCACATCCTCGAGACGCAAACGCGAAAATCCTTTGGTGGCCTGCCTTTTTCCCAAAGTCAAAAGCTCACACAATTTGGAATAGCCCTCTTTGTTGAGTGGCAACAGGAAAACCGAAGTCTCATCAATCAAGGTGATCTCAGTGCCAATGAAATAGCGAAAGCGCTCATTGACATGAACGGAAGCCGCAAACAAAGAGGGCGAAGTGGCCGTTTGATAACCGCGAGCCACCCCGTAAAGACCATTGAGATCACACAGTGCCAGGCCGTCGTAGTCCAAGCGCAGAGCTTGCTCGACCATCTCTTCGGGGAAAGAAGCTCCCTGCAGAAAAGAAAAATTGCTCCGGCCTAAAAGCTCAACGAAGCCCTCGATCGAGAGCTTCTGCTTTTCGAGAAACGAACTTTGAGAAGAAGGGACAAGAGCGCGCGGACTCATAAAAAGAATTAATCAAAATAGCCATGCAAAAAGTATTTTTCTGTCTCGAGATCCTGATAGACCCAAAGCAGCTGCCCCTTTCGTGACAAGGCAAAGTAATAATCCCTTTCCTGGGATCGTTTCCACCAAGCCGACTGAATTCTTTCCGTCGGAAAGCGAGTCAGAATCTTCAAAGTCTGCAGCATAAATTTCGATAGCGCCAAAGGCTCTTTCAAAAGCAAAGTCGGTCGCGGACTTTCGGCCAAACCTTTGGCGTAGACTGATTTGACTTGAATGGCATCTCCCGACCAATCCACCAAATTCTTTGGCGAAAAGTCCTTGGGCCAATCAGTTTTGAAAGCATAGCTGCTCTCTGGCAAATGCGAAGCTTCGATTTGCAAAAAGCCCATTTCAATTTCCGCTTGCTGAGCGAAGCTGATCAATCGCCGCCAGCGATCTTCACTGGAGTCTCGCGGCTGAAAAAAATCAAGTTGCTGCACTTTCTCGACAACGTCGTAGACTTGGACTTCGAACTCGCGAACCGGATTATCCAAATCCAATTTCTCTAGTTTCTGGAGAAAGAGATCTTCAAAAAGTTTCCGGTCCCGACTGGGCGACACCGGCTCCACCACCATGTGATGTCTTTTCTGCGAGTATTCGCAGAACAAAGTGACTTCCAGTTTCTGCGCGAATCGCGCCAAGCCTTCCAGTCGCATGAAAAGATAATCGAGCTGGGGCTTCATTTTCTGCATCAGCACAGGCACCAATCCCACCGGATCATCAAAATGCCCGTAACCGGTCAGAGGGTCCTGCGGAATCAAAGGCGAGATGACTTGAAAATCCCGGCCATGCAGCCGCCGCCAAATCAAAATCCCCGCTTCTCCCCAGCGCTCGCGGAAAGAGGCTTCCTGAAAATGATAAACATCTTCCATCCACTCCATTCCCATCACTTTGAAAAAGTTCACAATATGCTCGACCGGGCGGCGCTTGCTCCAAGGCTCCAAGCCTTCGAGCTCGCTCAGCGCAGCCAATGGCAATTTGGAAATGGTCTTGAAATCCTCTCCCGATTTGGAAATCGCGAAAGGCCGGTGATGAACCATCACCTGCGCGACCGGTGCCGTGTCGGCAATCGCTCCCGTCGTGGCCGGCGCGAAGGTGCGAGCCAGCTCCACTGCTTTTTTCAATAAATTCAGCTCGCCACCAAAGAGTCCCGCCGTGGACTCAATGTCCATGAACACATAGTGCGGATAGCGAAACTGCACACGCGGAGTGAACTTGAGAAAAATCTCAGCGCAAGAGGCTTCGAGTGTCTGTTGTAAGTTGAGACATAAGATCCGCATGAATCAGTCCTCCGGGAATTGTAAAAGGAGTGGGCCTGTGAGCTGCGCGCTTGATCGTGAAAAAATCGCCTTGGCAATCAATCACCAAACTAAAATGCGCGGATTCCGTCCAGCTGGTCGACTGCGTGAGAAAGACGAGAGCCACTTGATGAGTGCGCGCTAGTTTTTTCAGTTTCTGCAGCTGATGAGATTTCAGATTTCCTTCGCTGAGATGACAGCCGATCATTTCAAAAAGAGAACTGGAAATCATTTCCTGCAAAATCCAGAAAAGCTGCGAGTTCTCAGCCGGCTTGCGCACCACCAAAAGTTTTTCCAAATTGATGTTCTTGTGAGCGAGAGCCGAAGGCATCAATTCGAGATCGGAATTGATCCACGCCACCCACTTTTTCTGCTCTTGAACTTTGACTGCTGTCTGCAACCACAGCGAAGTGGCTCCTGTGCCCGGTTGCCCCGACAAAAGCGTGAGATCTCCCTGCGGAAATCCGCGCCAGAGAAGGAAATCATCAATGACATCCACTCCGGTGGAGAGACCCGCCGGCGGTTTCAGCTGATGAAGTGGCACGAGATTTTGAGACAATTTGTCCTTCAATTCATCGAGACTGAGAGGAAGTGCGCCAGAGTCTTCCACAGAGTCCACATCTCTTTCCACACGAGCTGTGGGAGTGCTTGTCGGTAAAGGTGAATCCGTCTCCCAATCATAAGAAAAAGCAGCATTGCCATCGAAGGCGCTGGTGAAATCAGAATCAAAATTGAGTTCTGTTTCTCTTGTTCTTTCCATTTTAGACATAGATCCCCCTTGAACAGTTCTTCAAGAAAACGCACCACACGCTTTCAGCAACTGCCCGAATCAAACCGATTTGAATTGAAGTTGAGAATTCCGTTTCTTAGAATTTCCGAATCAGAGCCACCACAACCCCCTGGATATCCACCCTCTCTGGTGAATACCACATGGACTTCATTGTCGGGTTTGCCGGTCGCAATTCGACAACTTTTCCATCAGGATTGTTTCGCAGAAAAAATCTTTTCACTGTGGATTCATTTTCAATGCTGGCCACAACAATTTCTCCATTCGAAGCCGAAGCTTGTTTTTGAACGAGAATGATATCTCCATCAAAGATCCCGTCGTCGATCATCGACTGACCTTTCACTTTGAGGGCATAAGACTTGGAAGGATTGCGAATCATTTGTGGCGGAACCTGGACATACTCATCGTGCTCAAAAGCTTCGATGGGTGCGCCGGCGGCCACATGACCGAGCAAAGGAAGAGCCAGGACCTCCTCGCGTCCACTGGGTGTCTGGAGGAGCGAATCGCGAGAGGGTCCTGCTTTGGAGGGCGAAACTTTGGATTGAACAATCTGCTGCACAGCCTGCGAAGAGTGCAGAATCTGAATCGCACGCTTTTGATTGTTCGCAATCTGAATGTAACCTTTGTTGGTCAACTGCTTCAGATAGTTCTGAACCGAGTTGAAAGAAGCAAAACCGAAGTGATCTTTGATCTCCTGGTAAGAGGGAGACACTCCGGTTTGCGCTTGCTGGCTTTCAATAAACGCCAACACAGCTTTTTCTTTTTCAGTCAGTGGTAAGGGCAATGGGAGGGGCTGCTTCATATACACACAACTTACAGTGTAAATTATATGTAAGTCAATGCCCTATTTCTGAAGATTTTAAGTTCTGTCCCAAGGTCCTGAGACACTATTTAACTAAATAAAAATAGATACTTAGGTCAAAACCACAGATCTGTGGAAAATAAGCCAAAGTGACTTTGACACAAAGTCACAGAGATAATGGAGCCAACGGACAAACAAACCATCCTCAAGGAGGAACTCAATGAAAAAGCTTTTAAGCATCTTTTCAATTGTCTTCGGAATGTCATCTCTGGCCCACGCCGGAATCCTGATCGATCCCTATCTCGGATACGAAACAGGACAAGTGAAGTACACAACTGTGATCGGCGCTGTCCAAGGCACCAACGATATCTCTGGCACAACTCTGGGATTGCGACTGGGATACAAGTTCATCATTCCTTACGTGGCTTTGGATTACTCAATGTCGACAGGAAAATCGAAGCCCTCATCGGGAACTGAAACTGACTTCAGCCAAACGGGACTTGGCATTGTCGTCGGAGCCAGCCTTCCCTTTGTTTCACCTTATATCGGCTACGGAATCAGCAATGAATCCAAAATCAAAGATGATGGCACAGGCAATGGCGACACCACACTCAAGGGAACTTACATCAAAGTCGGAGTGGGAACAGGCTTCATCCCAATCGTCACTCTGAATTTCGAGTACAAGATGAGCACTTATGACAAGTATTCAGACAACGGTGGTGAAGTGAATCGTTCCGATGTCTTCTCGGATCTGACTCACAACACGACAATGATCGCAGTGAGCTTCCCTCTGAATCTGTAATCAAATTTAAAATGAAGAAATTGGAAACCCCGGAGCAAGGATGTTCCGGGGTTTTTTTATTCTCAACAATCAATTTCCACTATTGAGCGCAAGGACGAGGAGCCGACAACAACTGACAAGCCGGAGTGCGCTGAGATTTGGCTTCGAACACAGGGGCCGCGTCTTCCCTGTCGACTCTATAATTGGGACTGGAGCAGTTCTGGTAAAAAAGAATGAGTAGAGGGTTGAGCACCCACAGAAAAATAAAACTCAATTCGTTTTTACTCAGCATTCAATTCTCCCGGCCGAACCGTGAATTCAATTCTGCATCCTCAACAGTTTAGCTGAAGCTCCCCTCAAACCCCTAGGACTCCCGTTCTCAGTGTCGCGAGAGGAGACAGGTTTTAAATCTTCTCATATCTGGACAGGCAGCCCTGACCGAAATCAGCCCCCAAAGCGCCCATTTCCCCTCGAGGCGAAATCCCAAACTGCAGAAAATCATGGGGACCCCTGTATATTCGACCTCCTCCCCAAGAAGCGCTTGCCCTAGGGGCCCTAAGTCGTTTATTTTCCCCCCTATCCAAACAGGAACCGGAGAGGAACTATGGGATCAATTAGTTTAGGCCATTTAATTTTATTGCTGATCATTCTTTTGGTATTTTTCGGCCCCAGCCGTTTGCCACAATTGGGTCAATCTCTGGGTCGCGCTATTCGTGGATTCAAAGAAGGCATGAATGAGATCGATGGTGAAGCTCGCAATCTTCCTCCAAGAGGAAATGATAACCAGCAAATCAATCATCAGAATCAAGCCCACTCTGAGCAGCACCAACGCGAAACTTCGGATCAGAAAAAATCCTAAGGTCCATGCGGAAATTCTCCTTGATGATAACACTGAGCTTTTTGCTCAGTGTTTGCTTTTTCAAATCTTTCGCACTTGCCCACATCCCAGATCCGGCAACTGAGAATCCTTCCGCGACAACGACGACCACATCGAGCACCACTTCGACAACACTGGCGACATCTTCCACCGAGCAAACTCACTCGACTGTTGTTCAAATGTCGGAAGTTTGTGAAAAAAGTCTTTCGCAATTCAAAGGCAAATTCGATTCGAAACTGCTGCATTCAGCTTGTCAGAAAGTCGAAGTTCTCCCCGGCTGCCAAAGCGTTCAGGGAACTGCCATTTATCATTACAATCGAAAAGGCGAGAACAAATCTCCGGCCAACATCTTGGTGTTTTCACTGGTTCATGGAGATGAGACACCAGCTGGAAACGTAGGGCGCTTCTGGATGGAAAGACTGGAAAGCATTTCTCCCCGAAACAATTGGCGAGTGGTTCCTATTTTAAATCCAGACGGTCTCGGAAAAAGCACTCGCACGAACGCCAACAAAATCGATATCAATCGAAATTTTCCCACCCGGGATTGGACCGAGAAGGCCGTGGACTATTGGAAAAAGGACACCAAGTCCAATCCACGCCGCTTCCCAGGAGTCTCAGCCGCCAGCGAACCTGAAACTCAATGCGCCTTGAAACACATTGAAGATTTCAAACCGGACTTTGTGGTTTCCATTCACACTCCATTGAAAGTTCTCGACTACGATGGACCGAAAGTGAATCCTCCCAAATTCGATTATTTGCCCTGGAAATCTTTGGGTCATTACCCTGGAAGTTTGGGACGCTACTTGTGGTTTGAACGCAAAGTCCCCGTCCTTACAATGGAGTTGAAAGAGGATTTGCCCGCGAGCAATTCGCCTTGGCTGCAGTTGCAAGACATCATTGGCTTTCTTGTGAGCCTTGAGAAGATGAACAAAAAGAAGTAATCAGCTCAAAATTAAAGACGCCGCTTTGCTCAGACGATCCATCAAAGCTTCCCACTGCGGCTGTTGGTGAAAATCCATCAATCGAAAATACAAAATATCGTGCTGCTGAGACTCTCCAAGACGGCGAAGCTCCGCATACAACAACCGAAAAGCCAAGGGCGCCTCTGCAGGCAAACGCAGTTCTCCTGCACTCTCGATTTTTTGCGGCTTGCGAATTTGAACATTTTCAATTTCATCCGGGAGCTTGGAGATTTGCTTTCGAGTCTCTTCTAGAATTTGGTCTTCACTGAGCGCCAAATTTTTAACTAAAACCAATGGAACTTCCGGCATGTAATGATGTTTCATATGGCCTGGAGATTCTTTTTTGCTCAATGAATTGTGAAAGGAAAATGAGAACTTTTGACTCTGCAAAGTCCTTTCCAATTCGGCTTGCGAGACTCCACCAGCTCGCAAAATGGACAACTTGTAATGATCGCCTTCCCGCTGAATATGAAGGACCGTGCTTTCCAAGCCAACTTCGCACGGGCCGCCGTCGAGAATCAGCAAGTCTGACTCTGGAAACTCGCTGGCCACATGTTCAGCCGTGGTCGGACTGGTGCGGCCAAAACGATTGGCACTGGGAGCGGCCAATGGCACTCCGACTTTTTCAATCAAACTGAGAGCCATTGTGTGCTTGGGCATGCGAATCCCAACGGAAGGCAGTCCCGAAGTGATCATCGAATCCACTTGTGCGGATTTGGGAAGAACCAAGGTCAAAGGCCCTGGCCAAAAGTGTTCGGCGAGAAAATTGGCCAGCGGACTCCAATCGGCTGTCAAAGTGCAGGCCATTTCTTTCGATGAAACATGCACGATCAAGGGATCAAAGAAAGGCCGCTGCTTGGTGGAGAAAATTCTTCGAATCCCGTTGGGAGAATCAATACGAGCTGCCAAACCATAAACGGTTTCGGTGGGGATCGCGACAACATCCCCATTTTGCAATCTCTGCACGGCAGTCTCAAGTGGGCTTTTCATGTCTCCACAACTAGCACATGAGGGAAAACTGGTGCCAGTTATTTTTGCTGTAGAAGTTCGGAAGCTCGCTCACGAATCACTTGGCGGGACACAAACCAGAGAATGGCAATGGACAACAAAGTGACTCCGACGAGACTGAGAACCGGCCAAAGCAAATCGAAAGTGTAAGTCCCTTCGAAGAACAGCCGAGAAACCACAAAGCTCATCAGCAAACTGAGAATCACGCCGAACAGCGAAGACAAAAATCCCAAAAGACCGAATTCCGCCAGCAAGTATTGAAACAACGAGCGCTGGGAAGCTCCAAAAATCTTGAGCAAATTCAGATCCCAACTGCGCCGGCGGACTTCGTAGCTGGCAATCGAGAATAAAACCACGAAGCCAGCAAACAAGGACAGTGCCGCCATCAATTCGAGTGACCAGCTCATTTGATCCGAAACTTCGAGCACTTTTTCAATCACTCGATTGACATCAATCATGGAAATGTTGGGGAAGTTGCGAACCATTTCATTTTGCAAGGAATTCAACTGCTCCGCCGGCAGAGCCGCCAAAGAAGCCAACAAAGTTTTCGGAGCCCCATCGACCGCACCCGGCTGCATTTGAATAAAAAAGTTCGGCTGAAAAGAGTTCCATTTCACGCTTCGGAAATTCACGATCTCGCCTTCCAGTTCAATTCCTTGTATATCAAATGTCAGGCGATCTCCGATTTGGAAACCCATGCGATCCGCAAATCTTTCTTCGACCGACAATTCCACCGGTTTGCCAGAACTGGGATCATAGGTTCCGGAAAATTCACGACCCTTAACGAGAGACTCGGAAGGCGAAAGTTTATCCCGATAACTGAGATTCAGACCCCGATTTCGAAATCGCGCCGAATTCTCATCTTCCCGAGTTTGAAAATCTTTTTCCTCGGCTCGCTCATAATTCACATTGTTCACTTTGAGAATTCTGGCTCGAATCAATGGCGATACTTGCTGCAATTCCAGCCCTTTGCTGGCCAGGAAAACTTGCAAGGGCTCCATCTGCTCATCCTGAATATCAAACATGAAAAGCGAGGGCAGTTTCAAATTCTCAGGTGCAATCAAGTCCTGCTTGAGACTGACTTTCAGTTGTGGCAACAGATTCATCAGCAATGTGCCCAGTCCCAAAGACACCACCACAGCGAGACTGGACAGCTTTCTTCGACTCAAGCTCAAAAGGGCTTGTCGCAAAGTCCACGGAGATGAAATTTTCACCCAAGCCAAGACTCTCAAGAGTGCCCATCCCATCAGCCACAAGGCCAACAGCGCTCCCATAAAGATCAAAACAAACTGGCTGCCGACTTTGAAAGAGTTGGCTTGCCACATGCTCAGACCCCAATACAGAAAAACTCCCGGCAAAAAGAAGAGGATGTCTTTCCAGTGGAAAGGAGCCCGAACTTCAGCTCCTTCGGTCAACAAAAGCGAGGTCTGCAGTCTCTCTGTGGGTTTGAGAAATGGCCACCCCACCAACAGGCTTCCAAAGACTCCCATGACAATCGCCAAGCCCACTGTCTTCAATGGCAAGGCCACAGAAATCGAAACTGGCGCCAAGGACTCGATCAGCTGCGAGAGAACAGGCAAAATGATCGTCGCCCCCAACAAACTGACGGCGGAGGCTCCCAACCCTAAAATAAAGAGCTGAGCCAAATAAATTGTCTGAGCTTTTTTCTTGGTCAAACCCAAAGAGTTGAGAATCGCAATCTGATAAAAGCGCGAGTAAATGAAACTTCGAAACAAATAAGCAGACCCCAATGCCGCCAAGAATAGGGCCACGAGAGAGACCAGCCCCAAATAATCGGAAAGATACTTGAGCGCTCGACCCGAATCTTCCGCTGATTCTTGATAGGTCTGGACTTGAATGGCGGGATCTTGAATTTGCTTTTTGATTTTTTCGACCATGGCTTTGGAATCAACAGCCGGAGTCACTTTGAAAAGCAAATTGTCAAACATCGTGGTGCCAGTGCCAATCAATGAAGTTGTCTTCAATTGCTCGATACCGACATAGATTTTGGAGGCAATGCTGGCCATTCGCAAACCTTGCGAGGAATCTTCGACAATGGTGCCCGCAATCCTGAAATTCTCGCCGCCAATGGAAAGACTCTCGCCTTCTTTCGCTCCCAACTGCACGAGGAGTTCGGGATAGACCCAGACGATCTTGCTTTGATTCAGAAGCTCTGAAGATCCCTTGGAAACTTGTCCGCCCGCTTGGATCGTCAAATTTCCATAGTAGGGATATGTGGAATCCACAGCTTTCAAATTGACCAGACGAGAAGCCGTTCCTGCAGCAGCCATGGAGAACAGTTCCCACGTGCGACCCTCTAAAGCTTCCGGCCCGACCAATTGCTGCACTTGCCGAATTTCATCGGGAGTGAACATTCGGCGAACGCTGACATAAAAATCAGAGGCGATAAAGGATTTGGCATTGGCTTGAAACGCTTGGTCCAAAGAACTTTTGAAAGCATCCAAACAAAGAAATCCCATCAATCCGATGCTGAGATTGAGCACAAAGAAAATCGAGAACTTCATTTGATTGCGGATTTCCCGCACAGCCCATGTCCAAATCACAGCTGCCCATTCTCCAAGGTCAATTGTCGGTCGCATCTCTCCGCCAAAGCTTCACTGTGAGTCACAAGAATGGTTGTGACTTGGTTGGCACGAACGACTTGAAAAAACACATCCATCACTTTTTTCCCAGTGGCCGTATCCAAATTGCCGCTGGGTTCATCGGCCAGAAGAATTTGGGGCTTCACCACCAGGGCTCTGGCAATGGCGACTCGCTGGCACTCTCCGCCGCTCATTTGCGTGGGGAAATGGTTCAGACGATGTGAAAGGCCCATTTGTTCGAGAATGTTTCGAGCTCGCATTTCTCGATCAGATTCATTCCAAATTTCCAAGGGAAGCATCACATTTTCCAAAGCCGTCAAATGCGGAAACAGATGAAACTGCTGAAAAACGATTCCAATCTTTTGTCCGCGAAATTTTGTCATCTCCTCTTCGCTAAGGCTGGAGATCTCCTGACCTCCGACGAAAATTCGACCATCACTGGGTCGATCCAGGCCAGCCATCAGACTGAGCAAAGTGGATTTGCCACTTCCCGACTGACCGACAACAGCAACAATCTCCGAATCTTTGATTTCGGCATTCAATCCCTTGAGCACTTGAATTTCCGAGTCCCCTTGGCTGTAGTTCTTTTTGATATTGTCGAGCTTCAAACTCATAAAAGCCCCTTGATCGATTCAAAGACCATATCCGCAATCATTTGATGACCTTTTTCATTTGGATGAATTCCATCTGCCAAATTCAACTTGGGATCGCCAGCCACTCCCTGCAAAAGAAATGGGATTTTTTTAACTTTGTATTTATCGGCAAGACGGTCGTAGATTTTTTGAAATTGCTTTCGATAGTCCTCACCATAATTTGGTGGAAGCATCATCCCGGCGAGAACCACTTGCACTTTCTCTTGCTGAGCCAACTCGATGGTTTCAGCCAGATTTTTTTCAGTGGCTTTGACATCCAAACCCCGCAAGCCATCGTTCGCACCCAGAGCCAGAATCATCAAATCAGGCTTGTTATTCAATTGCCATTTCAACCGCGCCAATCCGCCAGCCGTGGTGGAACCACTGATCCCCGCATTGATGACGATCCAATTCTTGCCAGTGGCTTGAATTTTCTTTTCCAAAAGCGCGGGAAAAGCCGAGGCTTTGGCAACGCCGTATCCTTCGGTGAGAGAGTCGCCCAAAACCAAGAGACGTTTGGGAGTGGCTGCTGGGTTGGCGAAGGCCAAATTCCAGCTGGAAATCAGCACTGAGAAAATCCATAAAGCTGTCTTCATGAGCGGTAGGCTCACTTAATTTTGATTTCGGGGCAAGTCTTGATTATGACTCGGCTTTGTCATCTCGATCTGTGTAATTCAACATACAATGAGAGTATAGGAATTCATCTGAGCAAAAAAAAAAGACCGGTGTTTCCACCGGTCTTTGAATCTTCCAAATTGGAAAATCAGCTGCGATTAGTAACGACCGCCGCCGCCACCGCGTCCGCCGCCGCCGAAGCCACCACGGCCACCGCCGCCACGACCACCGCCGAAACCACCGCGTCCGCCGCCGCCACCTTCACGTGGAGCTTGTGGGCGAGCTTCAGATACGTTGATAGCACGACCGCCCATAGAGAAACCGTTCATTTTCTCAATAGCAGTGTTTGCTTCATCGTCTGAATCCATTTCAACAAAGCCGAAACCTTTGCTACGGCCAGTTTCACGGTCAGTGATAACTTTTGCTGAAGAAACTGATCCAAACTTTCCAAACTCAGATTGGAGAGCAGAATCATCTACTGAATAGGGAAGGTTCCCTACATACAACTTCTTACCCATGGTACCTCCTGGGACTGTTAGAAACCGACGGAACCATGAGTGCAAAACGCTAACTATGGAACGCGAACGGAACAAATTCATTTTATCAATCTTTGTATTTTTCATCAAAATTATTTTTTAGGACCTCATATTATTGAACTGGAGCGGGACCTGAAATCCCCTCGACTTGACGAAAGCAATGGTTTCTTGCAGCTCGTCGATGCTTTTGGAGGTCACACGGACTTTATCGTCCATGATTTGGGCCTGTACCTTTAACTTGCTGTCTTTAATAGCCTTTGTAATTTCTTTTGCAACCTCTTTGTCGATTCCCTGCAGAATCTTCACCTTTTGGCGGAGCAATTGACCCCCCGCAGACTCAGATTTGCCAAAATCGAGGGATTTGATGTCGATACCGCGCCGGTGCATTTTCGACTGGAGCACATCTTTCATGGCCCCCATTTTGTAGTCATCATCCCCCAAAAGAGTGATTTCCTTCTTGTCCCACTGGATTTCACTTTTGCTGCCACGGAAATCATAACGCTGCTCGATCTCTTTGATCGCCTGGTTCACAGCATTGTCGATTTCCTGCATATCGACTTCGGAAACAATATCGAAAGAAGCCATAATTCCAAAAAAACCCTTGTTTAGTGGTGATGGCCGCCGACGCCATGAGCGTGACCGTGAGCAATTTCTTCAGCGGAAGCATTGCGAGAATCCACCAGCTCCACATCGAATTCAAGGTCCTGGCCAGCCAAAGGATGGTTTCCGTCCAAAGTGACTGTCTCATCAGAGATTTTCGACACACGAACGACCTTAACACGATCTTGAAGTTGCAGCTGCAAGAAGCTTCCCACTTCGATTTGGAGATGGGCCAATTCAGTTTTAGGAACGTCCATGATCATTTTGGCTTCGACTTCGCCATAAGCGTCTTTGGCAGCGAGCTTCACGTTCTTTTTCTGACCGATGAGCATGCCCTTCAGTTCATCTTCCAATGCCGGGATGATTTGACCTGCGCCTTCCAAAAAGGCCAGGGGGCTGTCTGAAGAAGCGTCCAGGACCTGACCGTTGGTGTCTTTTAAAGTGTAATTGAAACTCAAAACTCGACGATTCATAGATGCCTCCAACAGCAACTTTTAAGTCATCCATAAATCATTCTTATTCTGTCTCATCAAGTGAAATCGACTTGAAATTGCCTCATTTTGCGGCAATCCTATAAGCATGCAGGCACAAAGAGAAAAGCCTCATCAAATCAGGAAGATTGGCTCAGCCCGGTCGCTTCTATTGAACGCCAGTTACGAGCCTATGAAAATCATCACCTGGCAAAAGGCCCTTATCCTCTGGCTTCAAGACAAAGTCGAAATCATTGAGTATCACAACGTCTTTGTTCGCAGTGTCAGAGCCAGTTTTCAGCTGCCCTCGGTGATGCGACTGAAGCATTACGTTCGCCCCCGGAGCTTGGGAGCCGTGCGCTTTTGCCGTGAAAATGTCTACTTGAGAGATAATTTCACATGTCAGTATTGCGGGAATCAATTTCCCCATCGACTTTTGACATTGGATCACGTCGTTCCCGTCTCTAAAAAAGGACCTAAAAATTGGACCAATGTGGTCACGGCTTGCCGGGATTGCAATCAGCGAAAAGCCAATCGCACTCCGACCACAGCCAATATGCCGCTGCTCACAGAGCCCATGGTTCCGACTTGGCTTCCTTCCCCAGAGCTGGATGTCAAAACTGGACAAGTGCCCACCGCTTGGCTTCAGTATTTGCAATACAAAGCTGGGTGAGTGTGTCTGAAATTTCCAAAATCGATATTCAATTTGTTCCAGCAGAGGCAATCTATTCTCTGCGCCACAAAGTTCTTCGACCGCATCAAACGCTGAACGATTGCATTTATCCCGCTGATGCTTGGGCCAACACTTTTCATTTGGCTGCCAAAATCAATGGCCAAATTGTCGGCATCGCGACTTTTCACGAGGAGGAAAGCTCCGATTTGAAAGCCGATCTTCCCTATCGCTTGCGAGGAATGGCGACGGACTTCTCTTTTCACCAACAAGGAATTGGCCGAAAAGTTCTTGAAAGCGGAATGCAAGAGTTGAAAAGACGAAATTGTGATCTTCTGTGGTTTTATGCTCGAGAAATTGCATTTCCATTTTACGAGAAACTTGGTTTTTCTTATCTCGGTCCGCTTTTCGACATCCCGGGTATCGGACCCCATAAAACCATGTACAAGTATTTCGGCTAAAGCTATCCTTGTGAGCAATGAACTCAAATCAAATACAAAAAATCCTTCTTCGTCATCTGACTGAAATCATCAGTGAAACAAATGGAATCTCTCTCGCCGACACTTTGGAGTTGATGGCCGCCGGCCCTCTCCAAAAAGAAAGCAAGGAAGCGCACGACCTCGTTCAGCAATTCCGCGATTTGCTCTCTGATTTCCAACAAGACAAAATGACCATTCACAATCTGATGGTTCATCCCCTGAATGAAGCTCTCTTTCAATTTTTTAAAGGCTTTCCTCTTAAATACTCGGAAGAGCATATCCATTTGACGGGTGCATTGACCGCAGAATTTTTATTCCCGCGTTTGAAAAAACTGATCGACGGTCCGGACAAGGAAATTTACAAACAAAAAATCACTGAAGTTTATGGGTCCGAAGCTTGGCCGATCAAGTCAGTCGAAGATGTCGACAAGTTGATTCGTTTGAAAGAAACCGAAGGCTTTCTCACTTACTTGAAAATCCTTTATCTCCCCAAATTGATATTGGTCGATCGCAAAGCTCACGAAGAAAGCACTTACCACATGGCCAGTGAGCTTTATCACAAGTACAATGTGGGCAAAGTCCGTCTGAAATTTTCATTGAGTCGCTCTTCTTCTTCGCCTTCGGAACAAATTCCTGGCGCCAATGTCACACCGGAAGATGTGGTTTTGGGATTGTATGATGGCTTTAAAAAATTCCAGACGGAAAATCCGGATTTTGATTTCGTGTTGTCACCGTCCTTTCGAAAAGAAGCCAACTTCTTTGATGCCACTCAGTACAAAACTCGCCAGGAGCACTTTGAAGCGCAAGTCGATGAAATTGTGAAAATGGTCGACAAGTTTCCTTTTCTGCAGAAGCACATGACCGATGTCGACACTGTGGGAAATGAAGCCGAACTGTACCGCAAAGAGCATTTCAATGAATTCCAAAAAGGCTTTCGCAAATTGCAGTACCGGGGATTTAAAATCCGCTCTCACCATGGTGAGACTTTTCACACTCTGAAAAAAGGAATCCAAGCTGTCGACAATGCCATGAACATTTGGCACATCGACACTCTTGAACATGGACTGTCTTTGGGGATCAATCCCAATTTTTACTTTCACCGGCTTTTTCAAAATGTCATGGCTAAAAATGAAAAAGCGATGGCGATTGGCAAGAAAGACCCCGAGTACAAAGAGCTTTTAGAATTGGATTGGCGCAACCACCAATTTGTCTTGGAAAAGCTTTTGGCTGGAACCCGATTGAATGATGAAGAGAAAATCTTTTTCGTCAAAGCCAAATTCCACACGGCCCGGGAAGTGGAGACTTATCAGCACGATGTTTTGAATCGCTTAATTCAAAAGGGAGTGTCCCTGATTTCACTCCCCTCTTCGAACAACAAGCTGACGGGCCAGTTCGAAGATTACAAAGACCATCCCTTTTCCTGGTGGGAGAAAAAAGGCGTTCAATTGGGAGTTGGAACTGACAACTACATCACTTTGAGCACCAATTTTATTCAGGAAATGCTGATCGTTCTCTATACGGATCCTACAGATTTGAAAATCACCAAGCTTTTGATGGTGACCACTGGCGAAAGCCG
>JACCDX011181312.1_pt1 | contig 17037 bp, 27 predicted proteins | sample 7449681 | NCBI WGS metagenome assembly JACCDX01 (sample SAMN15323450, study PRJNA562643) | freshwater metagenome | isolation source: river surface water | place: USA:Blue River Watershed | collected 2017-08-18 | reverse complement strand
CTGAGCAAAGAAACACTCATCAGCTACAAGAAGCAACGTATTGCTCAGCGAATGACACGTGATCTAAGATGGAAGGATAGTAATCATCCCGATGTTAAAAAAGCACGTAACGCGGAGGCAGGAATCGATAAGGCAACAAAGAAGTTAGCTCCTATGCATAAAAAAGCCGAGGAAGAGCGTAACAAAAAGTTGGCTGCTGCTGATAAAGCAAACCGCCCTGCTCACGAAGCTGAGATGAAAAAAATCAAAGCAGATTATGAAAAGCATCACGGTCCAATAGAAAAAGGTGGCCACCAAAATGCTGGAAGAGCTTATGGTGCAGGTGCTGGCAGCTATAGACAAGGAAAAGAGATGTACGATCGTTATCACAATCTCAAAAAGAGAATAAGCGAAGAAGTTATTGTTACAGAGTCAGCAAAACCAAACGAACTTCATATCTCTGAAGTTGGTGGCGGTAAGTACAAAGTACATGCTGTTGGCTCTAAGTTTGCACACGGTATAAAGGTTGGTGAGCATTTGAACGATACTCACTTGGATGATTTCAGTGATATGGGTGGCAAGATTAAATACGTCAAACCTGAAAAGAAGGACTAACATGCCGCTAATCATCACCGATGCAACCAAATTAACTGTAAAGAATCAGTCGTCTGCTAATGTAAAACGTGATGAAAATAATAAAGCGCGCTCACAGATTACTGATAGGTTTGTTCCCAGAGAGGGAACAAAGTTATACGTTAACGGTAAAGAGCGCAAAATAGGAAAGAAGTCGCAGTACCTTTTGGATATGCTGACTTTAGACGACTAATAAATATAAAAAACATCTCAAGGAGAGAAACATGCCATTATGGGGAAAAAACGACGCGTCTTCTAACGCTGTATTGTTCGCACCAGCTCAAGTTGGTCAAACAGCTAACGCTGGAAACGCACAAGCACTGTACAACAACACAACACCAAACGCTTATCGTAGCGGCGCTACAATCGGTCTGTATGGTGTAAGCGGATCTGAAGCTGCAAATAGCGGCGGTACCGTTTCCGAAATCGTTGTTACATTCGCTGGTTCAGGTTATACTGGTAACGCTGTTGTAACAGTAGCAGAAGCTGTTGGTGGAACAAACGCAACATCTAACGCTACAGCAAACGCAACGGGCCGTATCTCTGCAGTTAACATTGTTACTGCTGGCGCTGGCTACACATCGAATCCATCGATCACGGTTGCAGCACCTGCAGCTTTGACGTTCTCTGGTAACTCGACGGGTGTAACAGTTGGTAACAGCACTGTTAACGGTTTCATTACACTTGGAACAGCAAACGTAGCAGTTCTTGCAAACAATGACGTTGTTAAGTATCTTGTCGGAACTGGTAACACAGCTATCGGCGGTCTTGCAAACAACACATCGTACTACGTTATCGTTGCAAACTCTACAGCTATCCAGTTGGCTGCATCGGCAAGTGGTCCTGCAATCAATTTGACATCTGTTGGTACGGGTGCTCAAGGAGGTCATAGCCTGACAGGTGAGACAGCAACAGCAACAGCATCGCTGTCCGGTGGTCGTAACAAGGGTGTCAATGCTGGTTGGAACCTACGTACTGTTGGCTCAGGTGGCCGTGCAGGACGTGTTCAATACGAATGCCTGGTTGCAATGCGCAACATGACAGGTGACGGATCCGACGACGGCAAACTACCAGAGTAATACTTAAATGGTTGATCGCGCAAAGAAAGTCTCAGAGCTGCCATCGGCGAATTCACTTTCGCCGAATGACTATGTTATTGTTGTACAAAACGTTGGAACAGCAAATATCGTTACTCGTAGAGTATCGGTAAACGCCTTCACGCAAGTAACAGGATCCGCAACAGTCGGTTCCTCGACAAGTAACACAATCATTGGCTCAGGCTCTAATGGATCTGTAACTGTTGTTAGCGGTGCTAACGTCAGTGCAAACGTTCCAAGAGTAGTTGTTTCAAATACAACTGTTGTAATATCCCGCCCATCATCGAATGACGCTTCTAATGGCGGCATTATTGTTACGGGTAATGTTATAATGGTTGTTCCACCAGGTGGCAGCAATACTGCTAACGGTGGTATAGCAACAGACTTTAATACCGTGGTCATTGCTCCTCCTGGTGGTGGAGGTGCTGGAAACACTGGTACGGTTGGTTCAGAGGGTGGTGTTCTTGTTACCTCGAATGGTGTAACAACAGTCATCCCTGGATCCGTACCAACAAGTAATAATGGTACAACGAATGGTGGTATTGTTGCCACATCAAACGCAATTGCAATTGAACCTCCTGGCTCTGGAAGTGGTAACACTGGTCCAGGTGCAAATGGTGGCTTATTACTAACACCCAACACATCTTCTTTAAGAGCGCCTGGCACAAGCACAGGTGGTGTTGCAGCTAACTTGGATTCAGCTTGGATAGCTCCACCAAAGACTGTTGGTAACAATGACATTAAAGAACTTGGTGGAATTGGTGCAGGTGATGTGTTGCAATCATGGGATGTAGGTAACAATGTTGTTGCTGTCATTCCTCCAAATAACAGCAATACAGGCGGTGGTTTGATTGCTAACTCTTCCGGTGTCGGTCTGACGTCACCGGGTGGTGGAAAATCTATTGGTGGTAACGGTGGTGTGACTGCTGTTACAAACGGCGCATCTGTAACAGCACCAGGTTCTGGTAGTGGTAGCGGCGGCGGCGGTGTAGGCGGTACTGGTGCAATGGGTGGTAACGCGAACGGTGGTTTCGGTGTAACGCCAACACAGTTGTCGATTACACCACCGGGCGCTAATGGTAACGGTGGTGGTGTAGTTGCAACCACAGGTGCAGTTGGTCTTAACGGTCCTGGTACTGGAACAACTCCATCAACAATTGGTGCAAATGGTGGTCTGACAGCAACAGCAAACGGTTTATCTTTAACACCTCCTGGTTCTGGCAGTGGTGCTGGTACGGGTATGAATGGTGGTACAGCAGGTGGTAATGCCAACGGTGGTTTAGCAATGACACCAAATACGATGTCATTGACACCTCCAGGTGCAGCAGGCACAGGTGGTGGTCTTGCTGCTACACCAGGCGCAGTTGGTCTAAATGGACCAGGCACAGGAACAACACCAGCAACAATTGGTGCTAACGGTGGTCTGACCGCGACAGGAAATGGTATGTCGATGACAGCTCCTGGCTCCGGTAGCGGTGCAGGATCTGGCATGGGAGGCGGTAGCCAAGGTGGTAATGCTAATGGTGGCATTGCAATGACACCGAATACAATGTCCATAACACCTCCAGGAGCAAATGGCAACGGTGGTGGTCTTGCAGCTAATTCGGGTGCTATTGGTCTTAATGGCCCTGGTACAGGAACAACTCCTTCTAACATTGGTGCTAACGGTGGTATAACAGCCACGGGTAACGGAATGTCGATGACCCCACCAGGTTCCGGAAATGGTGCTGGTGCGGGTATGAATGGTGGTACTGCAGGCGGTAACGCTAATGGTGGTATCGCAATGACACCTAACACAATGTCTATAACACCACCAGGCGCAAACGGTAATGGTGGTGGTCTTGCAGCTAATAGTGGTGCTATTGGTCTTAATGGTCCTGGTACAGGAACAACACCATCGAATATTGGTGCTAACGGTGGTATAACAGCCACGGGTAACGGTATATCCGTTGCAGCTCCTGGATCCGGTAACGGAGCAGGTGCTGGCATGGGTGGAGGCACTGCTGGTGGTAATGCCAACGGTGGTTTAGCAATGACACCAAATACGATGTCATTGACACCTCCAGGTGCAAACGGTAATGGTGGCGGCATTGCTGCGAATACTGGTTCGCTAGGAATAAACGGTCCTGGTACCGGACTTGATGCAAACACAATTGGTGCTAACGGTGGTATAACTGCTACTGGTAACGGCATATCGATGGCCGCGCCTGGTTCAGGTAATGGTGCAGGCGCAGGTATGGGTGGTGGAACCGCAGGCGGAAATGCTAACGGTGGCTTAGCAATGACACCAAATACAATGTCGTTAACACCTCCAGGTGCAAACGGTAATGGTGGTGGACTGGCGGCTAACACAGGTGCAATAGGTCTCAATGGACCCGGCACAGGAACAAATGCAAATAACATTGGTTCCAATGGTGGCATAACAGCTACAGGTAATGGTATATCGATGACGGCACCTGGAACTGGTCCAGGTAACGGTGCAAACATGGGTGGTGGAACCGCTGGTGGTAACGCAAATGGCGGCATCGCAATGTCGCCTAATAACGTCTCTGCTACAAACCCTAACGCTAATGGTTCCGGAACAGGTTTGAACCTGACACCTAACACAACATCATTGACAGCTCCAGCAAATGGTTCACTGGGTGTTGGATCGAACAACGGCTCAAACACTATTGTTTACAGTGTAGAGAGAATATACTTTAAGGATAATACGTTTATCTACACAGCGATGTCGGTTGCTGATGAGGGTACAGACATTATATCCGGACCCGCCCGTATTAACTTTGTTGGTCCAACAGTGACGGCTGCTAATAGTGGCAGCAACGTCAATGTAACAATCGATCCAGTCACTATTAAGAACGAAGGTACTGAAGTTGTTCCTTCCGTTCGCAGTATCAACTTTGTTGGTCCAACGGTGGCAGCAACCAACACAGGATCAAATGTCGATGTAACAATTGACCCAGTGACAATCAAGGACGAAGGTACTGAAGTTGTTCCTTCCGTTCGTAGTATTGACTTTATTGGTCCTACTGTAGCAGTTACAAACACAGGCAGTAACGTTAGTGTAACAATCGATCCTGTAACAATTAAGGATGAGGGTACAGAGGTTGTACCATCAGTCCGCAGCATTAACTTTGCCGGTAACACACTTGCAGTTACAAATACTGGAAGCAACGTTACAGTCACATCGACAGCAGCACCGGATACGGAAATAATTTACAATGCGGGTGCAACAGGAGCAGCATGGGCTCCAGACAGAAACAATGGAACTGTAATACTTGTACAAGCTACAAATAACTTTACACTTGGTGTACCGTTGAACATAACAGCGGGTCAAAGTGTATCGATAATTGTAACGCAAGATGCTACAGGATCACGTGTAATGACTGCTAACACACGTTATAAGTTTGCTTCAGGATACAACCTTCTAAGCACGACACCGTTGGCAATGGATATGTTGAACATTTTCTGTGTAAACAGTACGGCATATTTCGTTACATTGACAACCGGCTACACAGCATAAGGGAGCGGGTATGATAGGATCAGCCCGTCTAGGATTTAGATTTCTAGGAACGTTCGTTGCTACTTTTGCTGGCACGTATACTGGCTTCTTCACTGACATATACACGGACGTTTATACGGGTGCGTACACCGATGAATTCACGGGCAGTTTTGACCAATCATACACAAAGGTGTTCAATACCTTTTCAGGTCATTCAGCCTACTATACATCTGCATACTCCGGTGGCTTCACGGGCATATACATTTCCGATGGTCCAACATATACGGCATCATTTACAGGCACGCCCTCTAACTATGCCGGCACAGCCGCTGTATACACAACAGATACAATAACATACACTTCTTCATTTACTGGTATGTTTGTTGGTGGGTTCATTGGAAACTATACGGGCTTATATGGTGCTAGCGAAGCTGGGTATGGTGGAGCTGAACATACATACTCACAGTATTTCACGGGTGTGTATACAGGGACATACAATGTTAGCTTTACTAAGACGCTTGCTTATACGTTGACGGTTCCCTTTACTGGTGATCAATACACACAGACATACCCAGGGTTCACGGGCATATATACAGGAGAATTCACGAAGACATACACAGGTGCTTACTCGGGTATGTTTACGGGTCGCTTTGTTAACGGATATACGGGTGTATACAACGATACTTTCACAGGTAATTACACAGGCGTATACACTATATTCTAACTTTTTTAATGATGCATCCTGATATTATTGACGAATCTAATTTTTTACTTTACGCAGCGAAGCATTACGATAACCCCCATTGTTATGACACTGTTGAATTTTATGATGACCTTAACAGATTCAAGTACCTGAAAAGGTTATTCAACAGGTACGAGGAAACAAGTGAGTTGAAAGAGCGGTTGATTATCAACCATCTGACAATCCTTTACAATATCTTTGGTGCTGAGCCAACAACGAGGATGTTGTTCTTGAAGTTGAAAGGTCAGTATCACCTGCTAAAACCGTTTCTTGTGTTAATGGGATACATGCCAGATGTGGTACACGGCATAGGTCCCGAGGGAATAAATATAATAAGTACGGATATAGCGATGGATCAAGTAATTGTAGATACTTTAAGAGATATATGAAAAAGTTCAAACAGTTTGTAAATCAGTTAAAAGAAGACGGCATGGTTGCCGTTAACGCTGCTGGTGCTGGTAATGTTGATGGAATCGGTATAGGTCCAAGAGGTGAGCCAGGTGGTCGCTCATCCGTTGTTGGAAAAATGTTGAAGAGAAAGAATCCTAATGTGGCTCCTAAAGTTTCTTCCTGATTGGATCTTCTACGGACTTTTGTTCATTGGTTTGATTGGATACGTTGTTACGTATCTCCTCCGTTTTATTCCTATCCCCGCACTCTACATCTACAAGACACCCATACAAATCGTGTCTGTTGCTTTGATCGTTGTTGGAACCTTCATGTCCGGTGCTATCCATGACAACGCTGCATGGCAAGCGCGTGTCGACGAGCTAGAAAAGAAGCTAGCTGAAGCAGCTACACAATCGGCTCAAGAGAACGAAAAGATTGTTGAAAAGATTGTATACAAGAATCAAATAGTCAAACAGCGCGGTGAAGAAATCATTAAATATGTCGATAGAGAAATTGTTAAGTATGACAATCAATGTGTGATTCCGAAAGAGTTTATTGAAGTGCATAACAAAGCAGCAAGGGGCGTTAAATGAAAAGTTTCACATCATTCATCCTGGAAAAGGGTCTGTGGGACAACATCCACGCAAAACGTAAACGTATAGCTAACGGTTCTGGTGAGAAAATGCGTCGTCCTGGTTCCGAGGGAGCACCGACAAAACAAAACTTTATCGATGCGCAGGAGCAAGTGATAGATGAGACAGCAGCATGGACAAGAAAAGCCGGTAAGAATCCCGAAGGTGGTTTGAACCGCAAGGGAATCATGTCCTATCGTAGAGAGAATCCTGGATCAAAACTATCAATGGCTGTAACAACAAAGCCGTCAAAGTTGGATCCCGACTCAAAAGCAGCAAAACGTAGAAAGTCGTTCTGTGCGCGTATGAGTGGCGTTGATGGACCAATGAAAAAGCCAAACGGAAAACCTACACGTAAAGCTCTTGCTTTGAGAAAGTGGAATTGCTAATGAAAACCACTTTTATTATTACGACTCTTGCTTTACTAACAGGGTGTTCGACAACAGTACCTGTAACAGCAAAGTTTCCGGAAACACCAAAGCATATCATGCAAGTGTGTCCACAGTTAGAGTCTTTGAAAGATGATGCCAAGTTGAGTGATGTTGCAAAAACAACAACGATTAATTACACCTTATATTATTCTTGCGCAATCAAAGTCGATGCATGGATCGAGTGGTACGAGATCCAGCGAAGAATATATGAGGGTATTAAATAATGGAATTAACAAAACAACAACTAAAACAGTTACTACCAAAGAATCCGTACATTGATCACTGGCACCACGCGCTAGAGCAATTGTTGCCGGACTATGAGATCAACACACCTCAACGCATTGCAGCATTTGTTGCTCAATGTGCACATGAGTCGGGTGGGTTTACAGTTCTCAAAGAGAATTTAAATTATAAGCCAGCAACGCTACGAAAACTATTTTCAAAATACTTTCCAACTGACGAGCTAGCACAGCAGTATGCATCACGTCCTGATAAGCAGCAAGCAATAGCAAACCGTATCTACGCTAACCGTATGGGTAATGGTCCAGAAGAGTCAGGCGATGGTTATCGTTTCTGTGGTCGGGGCTTAATTCAATTGACCGGCCGTGACAACTATGCATGGTTTTCTGCTTCGCTTGGTATAGATGTTAATGAAGGATCCGAGTACCTTGAAACATTCGAAGGTGCTGCACAATCAGCTTGCTGGTTTTGGGAGACAAACAAACTCAATCAGTGGGCTGATAAGGGTGATATATTAACACTGACCAAACGCATCAACGGTGGTACTATCGGGCTTGAGGATAGAATCAAGCATTACGAACACGCTTTGCACGTACTGGGTGTGTAATATGAATGATAAGAAGCTAATTAAATATTTTCTAATTCTGCTCCTTATTCCAATTGTAGCAGCATTCTTTGCTGGTGACAGGTTTAGATATCCGTGCCAGGATCCTAACAATTGGGATAAAGATTTTTGTAAGCTGCCTTTATGCGATGTGACGAGAACTTGTCCGGAGCATATTTTCAAAGGACAACGTGACCCTAGATTAGGACCTCCAAAAGATGAACCAAATAAAATTGATATTACACCGATGGCTTGCACGCCTCAAGCTACACAAGGAGTCAACTGTGGAAAAAAATAATGATTTCATCTACACAGAAGAGCAGTTAATGGCTCGTCTGAAATTTTTCATTGGTATTTGTTTGTCGCTGACATTGTTCGGCATTGTCTTTGTTGTTCTTTACTCATTGATATTTGTCACACAACCTTTGAATGCAATTTCACCTATTGACCAAAAGTTCTTCGAATTGATTGTTCCTATTGCAACGTTCCTTACTGGTACACTTTCTGGTATCATGTTGGCCGGAACAAAGCCAGAAGACCAGAAGGCAATGTTGGAAGCTCAAAAGCAAGCACAAGAGAATTTTGCTGAAACAAAGAAAGCAATGACTGCTCCGCCAGCACCAACACGTGTAGAACCGTCTTTTACACCTACAATAAATAACATACCGTCAGCGCCTGCTGCGTCTGTTGTTTCTGGATATGGTGGCAAACTAGCACCACCACCAGCACCGCAGCCGGAGATTTAATATGTGGTTGAAGTCACTTTTAGAAGATGGTCATAACGGATCGATAAGTAGTAAACGTGTTGTAACTTTACTAGCTTTTCTATGCTGTGCATGGGGACTCGTTGCTGATACGCTTGGTTACAAAGTAACACCGGAGGTATTCAATGCGATGATGTATATTGTCGTAGCAGGACTAGGGTTCACTGCATCGGAAAAATTTACTAACAAGGACAAAGAATGAAATCTGTATTACTAGCACTAACACTAATGTTTTCGATGATCGGTTTTGCAAACGCTGATGCGGAAGTAAAAAAGGTTTGCGTCGACAAGGTGACCAAGGATGGCAAGCCTGTGATGGGTAAGGATGGTAAACAGGTTCAGGATTGCAAAGAGATTAAGGTCCATAAGAAACTTGAAGGAACAAAAGTTCCTGAAAAGAAATGAGTGATGATATGGAGTTATTCGACACGACCTCGAGGATAGCGGTTTTGGAAAACGAAATTAAAAATATGGCTACCGATCTTCGTGACCATAGAAAAGATTCGAAAGAGCATTACGACACCATGATGAAAAAGATCGACAATCTTGATCAGAGATTGCAGGTCATTGAAAGATGGCGTTGGATGATCATTGGTGGATCGATTGCGCTCGGATACCTCGCAGCACACTTCCTCAAAATATAACCGTTGATACTTTTAGATTAAATCCCTATAGTCCCCGTGGCTATGGGGATTTTTTTATGAATTGGATTGATTTAAAGTATATTGGTGCACTGGCGCCAAAGTTGTTAATGTTTGCGAAGAAGGATGATAACCTCTGGAATATGAGGTGTCCTATCTGTGGTGACTCAAAGAAGAGCAAGACAAAAGCACGAGGGTACATTATAGGTAAGGGAGATAATTATATCTACACCTGCCATAACTGTGGTGTATCGATGAACTTTGGACGGTTCTTAGAAGCGGTCGATCCAGCATCGTACAATGATTATCGTCGTGAGAGATATCTTGAGCGTGCATCGGGTCATAACCAAGAAAGAATCGTTGAACCAGCGCCAGATATATCAAGGTTCATTACACCAAAGTTCATTAAGTATACTGCTCTTGCCGACCTTCGTAAGATATCACAATTACCAATTGAACATCCAGCACGGAAGTATGTCGTTAATAGACAAATTCCGAACAGGTATCATGCAAAATTATTCTATGCACCGAAGTTCAAAACATGGACAAACAAGCTAAAGCCAAATAAATTTGATCCTGAAAGGATTGGTAAAGATGAACCACGTCTCGTGATTCCGTTCATCGACTCGAAAGGTAATCTGTTTGGGTATCAAGGCCGTTCATTCTTTGATAAAGAGCCTCGTTATATCACGATCATCCTTAACGAAGAAACACCTCGTGTGTATGGTCTAGATACCGTTTCTATGAGTGAACGTGTGTATGTTGTTGAAGGACCAATCGACTCAATGTTCCTTCACAACTGTCTTGCAATGGCTAGCTCACATCTTGATAAAACAGCAGAGAACATTGGTCTGAAAAGAGACAACACAACGATTGTTTATGATAACGAGCCACGGAATCCTGAGATTGTTAAAGCGATTGAAAAAATGATTGACTTGGGGTATGATGTGTGCGTCTGGCCTGACGATATGGAATACAAAGATGTTAATGATATGATTAGGAGTGGATTCACATCAAACCAGATTCAATCGATGATAGACAATCATACATATAGAGACCTACTAGCAAAGATGAAGGTTTTACAATGGAAAAAGATCTGAGAGTTAACATAAGTGGAATGACATATTTAAGTAAGTGGTATGGTCGGGGCAACGGTCGTACTGCTGTACTGTATTCGGGTTGGCAAGGATACAGTGTTGAGTTTCTTCAAAATGGTGAAGTAAAAGAGAGAAGATTATTGTGGGAGCACAACCGCGATTATGCGGAAGATGCTTGTGAAAATTGGATTATGGAGATTATTAAGTGAATATCAAATTGATTAGTTACAGTAAGCCGTCAAGAGAAATTACCTCAGAGGGATTATATGACGTACAAGAGCTTATCGCATATTGCGCACGTGTCAGCAACCCAGCAAATCAATTCAATACAGAGACGAGTGAGAAACTTATCAAGTACCTCATCAAACACGCACACTGGAGCCCCCTCGAAATGGTCTCCGCCTGTGTCGAAATCACTACCACCAGAGACATCGCACGTCAGATACTCCGCCACAGAAGTTTTAGCTTCCAGGAGTTCAGTCAGCGTTACGCAGACCCCACCCAAGAACTGGACTTCGTATTACGAGACGCTCGTCTACAAGACACACGTAATAGACAAAATAGCATAGAGACAACTGATGCGAAAGTGATTATTGGCTGGATTGCCCAGCAACAGAAGGTAATTGACGCTGCAAAAGAGGCTTATTCGTGGGCAATTGAGCATGGAATTGCAAAGGAACAGGCACGCGCTGTTCTGCCTGAAGGTAATACAGTTTCACGTCTTTATATGAATGGAACGCTGCGTTCTTGGATTCACTATATACAGCTCCGATCTGCGAATGGTACGCAGAAGGAACACATCGAAATTGCTAAAGCATGCGCCAGTGTCATTGCCGAAATCTTCCCCCTCACATCACAGCTTGTATCAGAATAATAATATTGGAGTTCATTAATGACAGACACATACCTTGGAATCGAAGTTGATTATACCCGTGACAATCTCTTCGATGAGCTCGGAATTAAACGACTGAAAGAGTCGTACATGAAAGAAGACGAAACAAGTCCCCAACAACGCCTAGCGTTCGTATCAAAACAATTCTCAACAAACACGCAACATGCGCAAAGGCTTTACGAATACTCTAGTAAACATTGGTTGTCTTATTCTACCCCCGTTCTTTCTTTTGGCCGCAGCGCCCGCGGTCTTCCTATTAGCTGCTTTCTTCCATATCTCCACGATAGTTCAGCTGGTTTGGTCGACACTTTATCGGAAGTTAATTGGCTGAGCATGCTTGGCGGAGGAGTTGGAATTGGAGTTGGTATTCGTTCTGCTGACGATAAGTCTGTCGGTGTTATGCCTCATTTACGAACTTACGATGCGTCCTCCCTCGCATACAGACAAGGTAGAACCCGTCGTGGGTCATATGCTGCTTATCTTGATATCTCTCATCCTGATATACACATATTTTTGGAAATGAGAAAGCCGACAGGTGATCCTAACATGCGCACGTTGAACCTCCATCATGGTATCAACATTCCCGACTCTTTCATGCAGATTATTGAAAACTGTATGAAGGATCCAAATGCTGATGATTCATGGGAGCTCAAAGATCCACACAATGGTGAAGTTCGTGAAGTTGTTTCTGCAAAAGCGTTGTGGGAAAAGATTCTTGAGCTGAGAATGCACACCGGTGAGCCATATCTTCACTTCATCGATACGAGCAATCGTTTGATGCCTCAATTCCAAAAAGAACTTGGACTGAGCATCAAGCAATCTAACCTGTGCAGTGAGATCATATTACCGACGGATAAGGAGCGTACTGCAGTATGTTGCCTGTCGTCACTCAACTTGGAGTATTATGATGATTGGAAGAATAACGAACTTTTTATTCGGGACGTTGCGGAGATGCTCGATAACGTCCTTCAGTATTTCATTGATAATGCTCCTGATAGCATATCTAGGGCAAGATATAGTGCTAGCCGCGAACGGAGCATTGGTATTGGTGCCCTCGGTTTTCATGCTCTTCTTCAGAAAAAAGGACTCCCCTTCGAGAGCGCCCTTGCGAAATCGTTGAACAATGAGTTATTTAAACATATTAAGGAACGTGGTGATGAAGCGAATATTGCGCTCGGCAAGCAACGTGGTGAAGCACCTGATGCTGCTGGTACGGGGAAGCGCTTTAGTCATATGTTCGCCATTGCTCCTAATGCTTCAAGTTCTATTATTATGGGGAATACATCTCCTTCGATTGAACCATACCGCGCGAACGCATATAGACAGGATACTCTCTCGGGCGCTCACTTGAACAAGAACAAGTACCTCGACAAAGTAATCATGAAACATCTCTCACCCAATGATGCACCTCTGACACCAAAAGGCGAAGATGAATACCAGCAAATATGGTCGAGTATCATCGCTAATGATGGTTCAGTCCAGCATCTAGACTTCCTGGATGAATGGGACAAAGAAGTGTTCAAGACGTCTATGGAAATAGATCAGCGTTGGATCATTGAACATGCTGCTGATCGTCAGCAGTTCATCGACCAGGCTCAATCGTTGAATGTATTCTTCCGTCCAGACAGTGACATCAAATATATTCACGCAGTCCACTTCCTCGCATGGAAGCTTGGATTGAAGACGATGTACTACTGCCGTAGCGAGAAGCTAGCGAAGGCTGATAAGGTATCGAAGAAGATCGAGCGAGTAATCATGCAAGAGATCGATCTGAAGGCTGTCGCAGACGGTGACGTATGTCTGGCATGTGAGGGGTAAATGAATAGGCGTCCTCTTCATTTCGTTGACAGAGAGAAGGAATGGGAGCTTATTGAAAAGCTCCTAACCATCGTAGACAACTCTGAATTTAATCCTAAGGATACTGCTGTACTAATGGTATCACCGGACTACTCTGCAACAGTAGCCATGCATCTAGCTCATGCATGGTCAAGAGGCGGTGATATACTACCGGTTATACCAGTAGATGTCCCTTACCCCGACGAAACAAAAGATGAGTATGTTTCAAAGATGTCTATGCAACGCTTGGATATTGAACCCTACTCAAAATTGGTTCTTGTAGAAGCAGGTATCATTAGAGGCGGTAACTGGGCGTGGATACTTGAGCTACTTACTAGTTGGGGATATAATAGAGAAGATATCACGTTAGTAGCGATGTGTGAGAATGTGTGGAGCGCTACTAAGTCCGACTATGTCGGAGAATACTATGATGATAGTAAAGAAGAACTAATGTTCTATTTTGAACGTTTTAATAAACACTGGGAAGTAAGATGAAGCTATTAAAATTCGAAGCACCGTGGTGTACAAAGTGTACAGACATGACGAAGTTACTAGAGGAAATGCAATTGCCTTTTCCTATTGAGAAGGTAGATATCGATGTTAACCGTGACGCAGCTATAGAGTATGGCGTGAGAGGGATTCCTCACATGATTCTCCTTGACGAGAACAACAACATCATTACACGTATTAGTGGTACAGCAACAAAACACAAACTACTGGAAGCATTTGAGATCGCATGAACGCAACACGTAAAAAAAATAAACTAACAGACGAACGTAATTTCTTTAAACCATTTAACTATCCTTGGGCCTATGATGCCTGGCTACAGCACGAGCAGAGTCATTGGCTCCACACGGAAGTTCCTATGTTGGAGGATGTTAAAGATTGGAAAAACAAACTAACAGCGGAGGAGAAACAATTCCTCACCCACATCTTCAGGTTCTTCACGCAAGGCGACATCGACGTGGCGGGTGGGTATGTGAGGAACTACCTGCCTTTCTTTCCACAGCCGGAAGTGCGTATGATGTTGACTGGGTTTGCTGCGAGGGAAGCTCTTCATGTGGCTGCCTACAGTCATTTGATCGAGACCTTAGGGATGCCGGAATCGACATACAACGAGTTTCTGGAATACGAAGAGATGAGAGACAAGCACGATTACTTCTTGTCGATTGCGGGCCAGGACGAGAAGACGATCGCACAACAGATTGCAGCATTCAGTGCATTCACGGAAGGGATGCAACTTTTCTCCAGTTTCATTATGCTGCTAAACTTTCCGCGCCATGGAAAGATGAGAGGGATGGGACAGATTGTGACGTGGAGTATCGTTGATGAGACGATGCATGCTGAGGGTATGATTAAATTATTCCGTACGTTCATTGAAGAAAACAAGGACATCTGGAATGACGAACTCAAAGGACAAATTTATTCAATCGCTGAAAGAATGGTTCTACTCGAAGACAGGTTTATTGATCTGGCATTCGGCATGGGCGCTATGGACGGTCTGGACGCTGATGACGTTAAACGTTACATCCGCTATATTACTGATCGCCGCCTTATTAGTCTTGGTCTTAAAGGAATTATGAAAGTGAAGAAGAATCCTCTGCCGTGGGTTGAGGAAATGATTAACGCACCTACTCATACAAACTTCTTTGAGAACCGTGCAACTGATTATGCAAAGGGAGCCACCTCTGGTTCGTGGGGTGATGTATGGGCAAAGGCCGCTTAACTGTAGGTGAGCCTAGCAACCGATGTGTCGTCGACTTTGACAGAATGTTCCCTGACCTTCCAGCGGGGAACATTTATATTGCTTTGACGGGAGGAGTGGAATCCACTCTTATACTGCACCTACTGACAGAGTTTTATCCCGACCGGAATATAATTCCATGTACGTGGAGGTTTGGTGATAGACGTCCCTGGGAATTCAAAAGGGCACGTAATATAGCTGGACTGTTCGGGCTTGCTGACAAGCATATCGAAGCTGGGTACACACGATCATCCGCGTTAATGGTACAACCAATGTCGGATCCCAAACAATACTTCAATCGAGAGAATCTTGTTTTCTTAAACGTAAAGAAAAACGATCCACAGTTTGTAGCGGGATTCACAGGAAAGAATACTACAACGCTTGATCCTGAATGTATCACTCCTGCAGAGCAAGAAAAATACCTCCAGTGGTTTGACATTCACCGTCCATTCTTAACGATGAACAAGGTACATACGGTTGGATTATACTACGAGCTAGGTCTCGAGTACCTGCTACCATACACACACTCTTGCCAGCGGCACGGGGATAATCACTGTGGTGTTTGCCACGCATGCAATGAAAGGGTAGATGCTTTCGATAGATTGGGAAAAAAGGATCCTGCTATATACGATAGGGATTACGATACTCTTGTTAGAGATGTACGTGAGAATTTCGCAAAGAGATGGCCTAGAAAGGATTTCCAATGATCGAAGCGCTAGAGAATCAGCCGCATATTTGTTTTGAATGTGATGCAGAGTTCATTGTTCATACACCGTATGATATGGATGAGCCCGTGTCCTTTTGCCCATTCTGTGGCAGTGAAGTAGAGCTGGAAGAGGATGAACTCGACGACCTCGATGAAGACGAGGATGAGTTTTAATGACATGGCTCCATAAAGGAGCACCTTTCGAAGAGCCATCACCAGAACATTATGGTTTTGTTTACAGGATTACAAACCTTATAAACGAGAAACAATACATTGGTAAGAAGTTATTTTGGTTCAAAAAGACCAAGATGTTGAAAGGAAAGAAAAAACGCTACCTAGCTCCATCCGACTGGAAAACATATTACGGTAGCTCGAAGGCTGTACAGGCAGATGTAGAAGAGCACGGTGTTGACAATTTCAGAAGAGAGATTATAATACTGTGTAAAAACAAAGGCGAATGCTCATACTACGAAGCAAAAGCTCAGTTTGATAACGATGTCCTTCTCAATCCAGATAGGTACTACAATGACTGGATTATTTGTCGCGTACATAGAAAGCATGTATTATGAATTATGGTCGTAAAAATCAATTTGTTACAAAACCAAATTTTGTGTTGTTCAATAGACTGAACAACGAGCAGATTATTGGCGATCTTGTCAGTGAAGATGAGATCGATGGTAAGCAGTTCTACGTCCTCAGGGTTGGACCTAGATACTTGAAACTGGCAAAGGACGCTTTCACACCGAAGCGAAGTTTGCTAACCCGTTGACTTTACCTATTACATTGGGTATAGTCGTGCTACTCGCTATAACGAGTATTTTTGTTATTTTATATAAAGGAAACTGAAATGTCACAAAAAGAAAAACTGATGAAGGCTTTTGCAAAAGGTTTGGAACTGTCCACGAAGCAAATTCGTACCAAGTACAAAATCGCATCTCCTACAAAGGTTGTTCACCGTCTGCGTGAAGATGGTATTAAGATCCAAACGAAACAGTTTGGTAAGGGTAAGGCAACAACGTATAAGTACGCTTTGAGCGCACGTTGATCCACACTCAGTGATAGTGTAAGATAGGGCGCCATTGAGCGCCCTTTTTTTAATGTGAGGAT
>JACCDX011123242.1_pt1 | contig 17038 bp, 6 predicted proteins | sample 7449681 | NCBI WGS metagenome assembly JACCDX01 (sample SAMN15323450, study PRJNA562643) | freshwater metagenome | isolation source: river surface water | place: USA:Blue River Watershed | collected 2017-08-18 | reverse complement strand
TGTCAATTAAGAGTCAGACTACTTATACATGGACTGGCGCCACGGATGACGATTTTAATATCGGCACCAATTGGTCTCCTACTGGGGTACCAAGTTTGGTAAATGATTTAGTTGTCTTTAATTCCGGCAGTAACAATTGCCGGTTTACTGGTGGTGTTACCATTGGGGGGTGGACCATTACGAATGGCTATTCTGGAACCATTGATTGTGACGCATTTGACGTAACTATCAACGGTAACTTTGTAATGGATGGTGGCACGCTAATTATGACCTCTGATAATTCCACTGGTTTTGTTATTGCCAATGGTGGCAGTTTCTTTCATACTGGTGGCACCATCACCGATAATGGTGGTTTAATGGTGCTTACGATGCCTACAGCACAATCTTATACGCTTACAGCTAATAACATAAGCATCACACAACTTCGTTTTCAATCAACAAGTTCGGGTAGCCGAACGATTACCACTTCAGGCATAAGCACAGCCACGCTCAATTGGAACAGCAACCTACCATTAAGTTTGCAAGGCTCTATCGATGTTACAAGCAATCTCAGTATTTCAAGTAGTGCGAGTACAGGTACGCCTTCAGGGAACAGTGGCACTATTAACTTTACTGGATCCGGCCCCATTGTGTTTACGGGCGTAACAGCCTCCAACGCTAATCGTGGTAAACTGCCCAACTTGGTATTAAATACTTCTGGCAACATTACCATAACCAATGCCATAAACGTGCAGGGTGACTGGACACACACCTCGGGCAGTTTAGTTAGTGCCTCTTCATCGAGCGTTTATTTCAGCGGTACTGGGGCCACCATAAGTGGTGCAGCCATCAATGGGACCTCTAGGAACTTTAACCACCTTATTGTTCAATCAGGAGCAAGCATAAACTTGCCTACAGCCAGTGACTTAGTGGTATCTAACACTTTCTCAAACGTTGGCACTGTTTCAAATGCATCGAGTGCTAAACTGGTTTTTAATGGTTCTGCTAGTGCAATCACCGGTGTTACTTCGCTTGCTGGCATTGCGGTTGCTAATAGCAGCACCTTGACCATTAACTCTGCCCTTTCAACATCTGGATTAGTTGATATTCAAGGAACAGGTCGCTTAAACACAGGAAATAACCTGACACTTACTGGGTCCTCTACAGCCAAAGGCAGCATTGGTCCTATAAGCGGTGGTACGATCAATGGTAATGTTCAAGTAAATGCATATATCCCAGGTCCAACCACTGGATGGGCCATGATAGGCGCACCTGTTAACGGCATGACTGTACTAGACCTTGAAGCGTCCTTCTTTGTTACTTGTACTGGGTGTACCTATGACCCAACGGTTGTTCCAGGTAATTTCTATTCTGTTCAGGGATGGGATGGAGACGATTTTGAAACCACCCTAATTAGTTCTGCTACAGCGCTCACACCGGGTCAAGGCTATTGGGCCTATATTGGGGATGGCTTTAGTACAACAAGTGACCTAACATTAGTAAGTAACCTTTCATCTGTGGTGTCAGGCGCTTATGCCCCAACAATAAAGTTTGGTTCAGGTGGTGGTCCTTGGTCAACACAATTTTTTGGCTTATCGGCCAACCCCTACCCCTCACCGATTGATGTTGATCTGTTTTTGTTAGACAATTCATTTAATTTATACTGTGTTGTGCATGACGCACAAAACGGGTTTATTACTTTACCATTCGGTAATGGTGATGTGCTACCAATTGGGCAAGGTTTTCTTTTAGAATCAACTGGTGGCGGCAACTTGGCTGTTCAATTCAATGAAGCACAAAAAGTCAATTCAAACACCAATTTGACACGCAAAGCTGTTAATGTTTCAAGGTTTTCGATTAGTTTGAACGGCAACAACAATGTCAATGACAAGATTTATTTCTCATTCAATGAAGAAACAACTACAGGCTTCGACCGATACGATTTGCATAAAATGAAAACCGCTTTATCAAATATGAGCCAAGGTGGCGGCCCTACAACAAAGCCCTATATTTCAAGTAAATGGCTGGGTGAAGAGTTCGCCGCACTAAGCCTCCCTGTGCTTACACAAAGTGTTACAATTCCACTATACACGAAGGTTAACACCACGGGCACCTATTCCATTACCATGGGCGATATCCGCGCATTTAACAGCTGCGTTGTAATTCATGACAAACAAACCAACGCTTATCACGACATGCGTAAAGGTCCATTCGTGGCAACAATAAGCGACACTACAACTTCACCGCGTTTTGAACTCTTGATTTGTCAGGACGAAAATGCTAACTCAGTTGGCATTCAAGAATTGAGTCCCGTTAAATTTGTTGCCATTGGCAGCAATGCTAAAGGCGCCTATGTGCTCACTCAATTTCAAAAAGATACGAAGGCCACCATCTCTGCGTATAACTTAATGGGACAAAAAATTATGGACGACCTCTCCATTCAAGGTACAGAAACGGAGCAGTATCTGCCGATTGTAACGGAGGACCGTGTTATCTTTGTTAAAGTAGAAGCAGAAGGCGTTGTCACTACCAAGAAAATCCTTCTTCAGAATTAATCATTAACCCCACTTTTAAAAACCCCCTTCTAAACAAGGGGGTTTTTTATTTTTTGCACTTTTTTGCCACACACCCCCCTTTTTTTTAATCAAAAGTTGAAAAAAACACACTTTTTCACAACTACCCCCCTAAAAAATAGGTAAATTTGTGCGGAAATTCAGTTTTACAACTTTAATCCCCCCTATAAACCATGACAACACGCAGAATGTTAGCACTTCAGGAAGTCGGCAAACGCACTCCTGTCGAAACCAGTCAACCGAACAAACAAGTCAGTGAATATTTCGGAGCCAATGTTTTCGGAATAGACGCCATGCGCGAATTCTTGAGCGAAGAAGGCTACAACTGTGTGAAGGAAGCAATGGAGAAAGGGGTATCAATTGAGCGCCGTATGGCGGACCAAGTGGCAGCCTGCATGAAAGCTTGGGCTATTAGTAAGGGCGTTACTCATTACACCCACTGGTTTCAACCCCTCACTGGGACCACTGCTGAAAAACACGATGGCTTTTTTGAACCAATTGGCAATGGGCGTGCCATCGAACGTTTCAGTGGTTCACAATTAGTACAACAAGAACCCGACGCTTCCTCTTTTCCAAACGGGGGAGTACGTTCTACTTTCGAAGCACGCGGCTATACCGCATGGGACCCGACCTCGCCTGCCTTTATCTGGGGTAATACCATGTGTATTCCAACGATTTTCGTTTCATACACCGGTGAGGCACTCGATTTCAAAACACCCTTGCTTAAGTCGTTAAGTTTACTCGATAAATCTGCTACCGACGTTTGTCAATATTTCGACAAAAACGTGACCAAGGTAATTGGCACACTCGGCTGGGAACAAGAATATTTCTTGGTAGACGCTGCCCTGTACAACATCCGTTACGACTTACAACAAACCGGCAGAACTTTATTCGGACATATATCTGCCAAAAACCAACAATTAGAAGATCATTACTGGGGCTCTATTCCAGAACGCGTTTTAGCGTTCATGAAAGATTTTGAATACGAAAGCCACTTACTCGGCATTCCTGTCCGCACGCGTCACAACGAAGTAGCACCAGCACAATTCGAATGCGCTCCTGTGTTTGAAGAAATCAACATTGCTGTTGACCACAACCAATTATTAATGGATGTGATGGAGAAGGTGGCCATGCGTCATAACTTCCGCGTTCTCTTACACGAAAAACCATATGCCGGTGTTAACGGTAGCGGCAAACACAACAATTGGAGTTTGGCAACCAGTACTGGAAAAAACCTGCTTTCACCAGGTAGAACGCCTAAAACGAATCTTCAATTCCTAACCTTCTTTATCAATACAATTAAGGCGGTACATGATCATGCCGATTTGTTACGTGCCAGCATTGCCAGTGCCAATAACGATCACCGTTTAGGTGCCAATGAAGCGCCTCCAGCAATTATGAGTGTGTTTCTCGGCGAGCAACTTAACAAAGTATTGGATGAACTTGAAAAAAGCGTACCGGATAAAAAATTAAGTCCAGAAGAAAAAACAGCGCTTAAACTCAGCATTGCTAAAATTCCAGATATTTTACTTGACAATACGGATCGCAACCGTACATCTCCTTTTGCCTTTACTGGAAACAAGTTTGAATTCCGCGCTGTAGGTTCTTCTGCGAATTGTGCAGGCGCTATGACTGTTTTGAACACCATTGTAGCGAATCAGCTGATGGCTTTTAAGCACGAAGTAGATAGTTTAATGGATAAGAAAAAGCTGGACAAGGACGATGCTATTTTCCATATTCTTAAACAGTACATCTCAACATCTAAAAAAATACGCTTCGAAGGCAACGGCTACAGCGATGATTGGAAGAAAGAAGCTAAGAAAAGAGGATTAAGCAACGTGCCAACCACCCCAGGCGCATTGAAAGCATGGGTAACGAAGGATTCCTTATCGCTATTCGAGAGACATGGCATTCTGAATCACCGTGAGCAAGAAGCCCGTTACGAAATTTACTTAGAAACCTACACCAAGAAAATTCAAATTGAATCGCGTATCATGGCTGAGATGGTGAATAACCAAATCTTGCCTTCGGCACTGGCTTATCAAAAAACCTTAGTAGATAGCGTTACAGGTATGAAGGCTGTATTCTCACCGGCTGAGTTTAAAAAATTAGCTTCAACACACCTTGAACTCATTGCTGAAATAAGTGAACGCGCTTCAATCATCAAGAAAGCGGCTGATGACATGACCGAAGCACGCAAACGTGCCAATGCTTTGAACTCAGCCGAAAAACAAGCGCACGCTTATTGCGAAGATGTAAAATCGTATTTCGATACAATTCGTTACAACGTCGATCGTCTCGAAAACATTATTGATGATGCCGTTTGGCCATTACCAAAATACCGCGAAATGTTATATTTGCGCTAATCAACGCTTTGTCAATTTAAAGGCTGTCTTACCGACAGCCTTTTTTTTTGATCACATCTCCGCCTAACACCCCGATGCGATGCTCGCCCAAGCCCTTTAGTTTGGTCTAAATTACTGCCCATTGTGCCGGTTTTTTATCACATGGATTACGACTTGATTAAGAGTCCCAATTACATCAACAATAAGGAGCACGCAACAAGAACAGTGGACGGCGAGGCCGTAATGTGCGTGAGGGACACGCAAGGCTTGGTTCTTCTCGGTCCCCGCAGCAAAAGGGCAGATGTATTTTTCGGTAAAAGGCCTTTTGCTGCATGGGACGAGAAAACCGCAGCGAAGCGGAGCCTGGAGTGGCCCGACCCCCGCACAAATGGGCGAATGTAGTTTGAGTAAGGGCCCCATTTGTTGCGAGGGGGCACGCCCAACTTATCGAAAAACAAATCAATCCTTCATTCGACAAGGGCTATGGAGGAAGGCTATTTGTTGGCTGTTGCTGAAGTAGAGCAAATTAAGCTCTGTTTGCCAAAGAAAGGTTGGAGCACGCGTTGAATAGCGATTGCCGGTACCCGTTCTTTTTATAGGTGGGGGCGACGCTTTTTCACAATCGGCCGATATTTTTGTACATTTAGTACCATGCCCAGACTGACCCTGCTCATATGGTTGATTCTACCTTTATTGGGACTAACACAACCCACTGTTTTTAAATCAAAAGACGGAAGGTATGGCTTGAGTAACAGCGGTAAAGTCGTTGCCCCAGCCGTGTACGACACCATTTACTTGTTGGATGAAGCCGGCACCATTTGTTTGGGCTGTCAGTTAAAAATCTCATCAGGTAACAACAAACTTTTTAAAGTCACCACCAAAAGTTACTTGTGCAATTACCGAACCAGTAAGGGAGAACTCCTGCGCATAAGAACCGAGACCAATGATACCAACAGTGTTTTTACACTTTCAAAGAACACCGTCACCGTTAACTTAAACGGTCCATTTGCTGTTGCCGTTCACAACAAAAAATACTTAGTAGACCGTAATTTCAGGCAAATCACCTTCAAGGGGCATTATGATGTGGCAATTACTGACGACCCCAACCTGTTTGTGATAGAAGATGTTAATGAAGCTGAAAACCGCTTCAGCGGCTTGATAGATAGAACAGAAAAGGTGATCTTTCCGGCTAGATATTCGGGTGTTCATGTCAATGCAAAAGACTCCTTATTTATTCTGTGTTCAGCTGGGATAAAAAACGGTGCAGAGGATGAAATTTATGATTATAACAAAAGAAAAGTTTTCGGTTCGCTAAAACACATTCATTTAGCCACACCAAAATTTGTGGTGATGGAAGTGTTTGAACCAACGGAGTACTTTGTTATTGCCAATCGCTCTAACCGTGTAGAAAAAAAGTTGGAGGCAGACGAGGTGGTGTATTACACTGACGAAGAAATCCGGATCAGAATTAAAACCACGTGGTATGTTTACAACATGACCAGTGGAGAAAAAAAACAGATCAGGAAAAAATAACCATGTCCACTATTAAAGTTGCCATCAACGGATTCGGTCGAATTGGCCGTGTATTCTTACGCAATGCCATTACCGATCCACGTATTACAATTGTTGCCATTAACGACATTACTGATACCGCAACGCTTGCGCATTTATTAAAATACGATTCCGTTCACCGTGCCTTTCCCGGCACCATAACTTACGATGCAGAGAGCCTGACTATAAATGGCCACCGTGTTCTTGTAACCTCATCGAAGTCCCCAGCTACCCTTCCATGGAAGACCTTGCAAGTAGATGTGGTGATTGAAAGTACCGGTCACTTTTTAGACAGAGCCAGTGCTCAGTTGCATGTAGAGGCAGGAGCAAAAAAAGTTATTCTCTCAGCACCTCCGAAGGACGATAGCATAAAAACCATTGTACTTGGCGTCAACGACCAATTAATACAAGCCGAAGACATTTTACTTTCTAATGCCAGTTGCACAACCAATTGCGCAGCTCCTATGTTGAAAGTACTTGAAGGATTTGGTATTGAAGAAGCCTACATTACAACCGTACATTCTTACACGAACGATCAACGCATACACGATGCGCCCCATAAAGACCTACGAAGAGCGAGGGCGGCGGCTATGAGTATTATTCCCACTTCAACCGGTGCTGCAAAAGCCATCACTAAAATTTTTCCTGAGCTACATGGTAAGATTGGCGGATGCGGCATGCGCGTACCTGTACCTGACGGTTCGCTAACCGACATTACGTGTAGATTAACTACTAAGGTCGATGAACAAATGCTCAATGCTGCCTTTAAAAAAGCTGCAGAAGGAGAGCTCAAGGGCATATTGCAATACACAGAAGACCCCATTGTAAGTACAGATGTTATTGGTAACCCTCATAGTGTGTTATTCGATGCAGAATTTACCAGTGTTGTTGGCAGTATGGTTAAAATTATTGGCTGGTATGACAATGAGTGGGGTTATAGCAACCGGCTTGTAGATTTAGTGCTACGCGTCGGTTAATTTTCATGAACTTTTTATTATCTTAGTTGGATGAGGTACTTTCTTCATCTGCCGCTTTTGTTGTTGACTTTGCAATTAGTTGCACAGCCAGCTAGTTTTACGCAGATTGAAGATGCAGATGAACATTTAAAGCACAAGAACTACCTGATGGCCATTCCTCTTTACAAGAAGGAATTACAAAAGGACCCGGATAACATTAAAGCAGTTTATCGCCTTGGAATTTGTTACGTCAACTCAAGAGTAAACCGTGAACTTGCTGTACCCTTATTAGAAAGGGCTTCAGTTCATCCTAAAATAGACCCCGAAGTTTGGTGGCATTTAGGGAGGGCTTATCAACTAACCAACCGAATAGACGAGGCCATTGATTGTTTTCAGAAATACGCCTCACTCGACCTCAAGCACGCGGTTGATGCAGAAAAGAAAATTCAGGAGTGCAAGAATGCACTTATGTTCATGCGTTCAAATTCATCGGTAACGTTTAAAAACCTTGGTCCCACTGTTAACTCCAGTGAACCAGATTACAATCCATTTGTTAACCAAGAAGAAACGTTTCTTGTTTTTACATCACGCAGAAAAGAAAACATCGGGGGTAAAAATTTAGAAATGGATGGTTACCGCAACAGCGATGTTTGGATTTGCGAAGCCGGAGAAGGCCGATGGAACCCCGCCAGTAATGCTGGCCGCGGCATCAATTCTCCTTTAGATGAACAAGTCACCGGCATGAATCCCGATGGTAACGAACTTTATTTGTACGTGGATCGAATTGAAAAAGTTGGCGATTTGTACGTGAGTATCCGGCAACGCAACGGACAAGCATTTCCAAAAGCGCAACCATTCGAAAACCGCATCAATCAACAATTTGAATCGAGTGGCTGCATTTCAATGGAAGGGGACGTGCTTTTCATTTCCAGAAAATCACTTATAGGTAACAATACGGACTTATACATAAGCCGTAAATTACCAAATGGGCATTGGGGCGAGCCACTGCGGTTACCAGATATCATTAATACCCCCTACAACGAAGATATGCCTTACTTATCATACGATGGCAGAACGCTTTATTTTGCAAGTCAGGGCCATAATAGCATGGGCGGATTTGATTTGTTTAGAACTGTGTGGGACCCCTACCTTAATACCTTTACCCCACCTGAAAACCTTGGGTTTCCTATCAATTCAACCGATGATGATTTAAGTATTAGTGTGACTGCGGATGGTCATTATGCCTATGTAAGTTCGTTTCGACCGAATGGCTTAGGAGATCTTGATTTGTACCGTGTTCGGTTAAGCGCCACCGACCCGATAGCCGTTGTATACAATGGTCAACTTTATTACAATGACACCATTAACAAGGCGCCTTCCTTTTACACAGGGAGTATTCTAGTAAAGGATTTAAAAACGCAGTACGAATACACCTACATTCCCCATTCTAAAACGGGCAAGTTTATTTTACCCCTTCCTGCTGGTCGCTACCGCATTACAGTTTATGCCAAAGGTTGCGAAAAACTAGAAGAAGATATTTTGGTTGAGGACGTTGGGAAGCGGAAAATAGAAATGCCCCTTAAATTGGTTGTAAAAACAATAACAAAAAGTGGCAGTTAGTTTTTTGATCGCACCTACTTTTCCCATTAAATAATCTTATTGAGCAACAGAATAAGCCGTTGTTTTTATGTTTGGTTAGTAGCTTAAACCCGTTTGCATTAAACACCAATCTCAATTATTCGTGTTACGTAAAGCCAAACTGATTAAATAAAAAAGGGCTATCTATTGCTAGACAGCCCTTTTAAGAAGGTGAAGTAGATTACTCCTTAATCAATTGTTTAATAACAACCGCCCCTTGTGCATTGGTAACACGCACAAAGTAAACACCCGATTGAGCAGCTGTAAGATCAATTGAAGTAGTTGTGTTAAATTGTTTTTGGTGGACTAATTGTCCGATTGCGTTATAGATTATCAGATGACAAGTACCTTCTGATTCAATAGTGAAGACACCCGCACTTGGATTTGGATAAACCACTACGACGTTACTCAAGTTTTTGTTAATGCCTGTACAAGCATCAACAGTAACGTTAACCGAAGCGGCATTAACGCAATTATCAGTTGAAGTTGCAACGACAGAATAGCTTGTAGTGATTGTTGGTGTTACAGCAAGTGTAGCCGTATTTGCTCCGGTATTCCACGTATAATTAGCTGCTCCACTTACGCTGAGATTAGCTGATTCACCAGAACAAATAATAGCAGTACTAGGTGTCAAAACCAAAACTGGTAGCGCATTAACAACCACATTGGCATAGGCGGTGTCAGAACAGCCTGTAGTAAATTGACCAACTACCGAGTAAGATGTATTTGTAGTAGGATGTGATACAGCAGTAGTTCCAGTTGCACCCGTGCTCCAAGTATACGTATCTGCACCGCTTGCAGTAAAGATGACTGAATCGCCCATACAGATAGCAGAGACATTTGTTAATGTAAGAACAGGCAAGCTAAGCACGTTTAATGCCGTTGAATCAACACTGCTACATCCAGTTGAGAAAGTACCAACAACTGAATAAACAGTAGCTGCAGTTGGCGTCACGGCTAGAGTAGCAGTAGTAGCACCAGTACTCCAATTGTACGTATCTGCGCCACTCACGGTAAAGTTAGCAGTAGCACCAAGGCACACGGCAGTGTCACCAACCAGTGTTAACGTTGGATTTGGGTAAACAGTAACAACCATAGCAGCAGTTGCTGTACAAACGCCGGTTGTTCCAGTTACCGAATACGTATCGGTAGTTGAAGGCGATACAGCGGTAGTATTGCTTGTGGCCGCATTGCTCCAGTTATAGGAGGTAGCACCATTAGCAGTAAGTGTTACTGTTCCACCTGCACAAAGCGTATTGGTTCCCGAAACGTTCACTGAAATAGAAGGCTGAACACTTACAGAGCTTACCGCTGTGGTTACACAACCTGCTGAAGATGTACCGGTAAGGGTGTAGTTGGTAGTTGTAGAAGGCGATACAACGTTAGTAGCAGTAGAAGGACCGCCAGACCAAGCGTAGGTGTTAGCACCTGAAGCTGTGAGCGTAGTAGTTTGTCCCTGACAAATTAAAGTTGTGCCAGTAAGACTCAATACAGGGTTAGCATTAACTGTAACCACCATAGCAGCAGTAGCAGTACAAACGCCGGTTGTTCCAGCAACAGAATACGACCCTGTTGATGAAGGCGTTACTGCCGTGGTATTGGTTGTTGCAGCATTGCTCCATACGTATGAAGTTGCGCCACTTGCTGTTAGTGTTACAGTGTTACCCGCGCAGAGTGTGTTAGTACCAGACACGTTCACAGTAATAGAAGATTGAACACTTACCGAACGAACGGCCGTTGTTGCACAACCCGCTGCCGATGTACCTGTAACGGTATAGTTAGTTGTAGTTGCAGGTGTAACTGCATTTGCAGCGGTAGATGGTCCACCCGACCACGCATAGGTATTTGCGCCAGAAGCAGTAAGTGTTGTTGTTTGTCCCTGACAAATCAATGTAGTACCAGCCACAGCAATGGTTGGAATTGGATTAGCCGTCACAGTAACAACAGCCGTATTCCCTAAACAACCGTTACTGCTACGACCAGTTAAGCTGTAACTCGTTGTTGTTGCTGGGTTCACGCTGATAGTGGTTGTATTTAGCGCGTTACTCCAGGTATAGGTTGATGCGCCACTACCAGTTAGGGTAACAGCGTTACCAACGCACAAGGTATTTGTACCTGATATTGCAAGAACAGGCAAGCTATATGCGGTCACCGCATAGGTAACTTGGGTACCAGCACAACCTTGCGAGCTAGAACCATTTAATGAATAAGTCGTATTGCTTGTAGGTGCTACAGAATTAGTAGCGGTATTAATGCTATTGCTCCACGTATAGGTGTTAGCACCAGAACCGGTGAGTAATACACTTTGTCCCGCACACAAGGTATTGGTGCCACTAACAGCTAATATTGGAAGGCTATATACAGTAACAGCTAACGAAGCTGCAGCTGCACTTTGACAGCCAGCGGTACTTCTACCAGAGAGTGTGTAGGTTGTATTAGAAGAAGGTGCCACAGCAATACTGGCTGCTGAGCTGCCATTGCTCCAAGTATAGGTTGTTGCACCGCTCGCAGTAAGAGTTACACTTTGTCCGTTACAAACAGTTGCAGAACCGGCAATCGATACTGTTGGTAATGGCATTACGCTAACTGTAATAGCCGTTCTTTGAGCAGAAACGCAGCCCGTGATATTCCAAGTAATTTTAACTGCACCATTACCAGCGCGACCAACAGTTGTACCACTAGATGGATCAGGCATAGTTGAAGCGCCGTCAATTGTAGAACCACTTGACACACCACCGATGTAGGATGAACCACCGCCACCGCCATCGTCGCCATATGCAGCACCACCGCCATACCAGCCGCCGCCACCGCCGCCACCGTCGCCAGCCATGTTGCCACCTTGACCAAAAGTACCAGAAGGATTACCAGCACCACCAGCAGATTGTGTGCCTCCAGAGCCGCTTCCATTTAATCCACTTAATCCACCACCAGCACCAGCTTGAACCGAGTTACCAGCACCACCGCCGCCACCAGCGACCAATACGCGGTTATTAAGTGATGTACCTCCTACACGAATATCAGAGGCGCCACCGCCACCACCGGAACAGCCGTAGGGACCAGCGTTACCGCCACCGTTAAAACCACCACCGTTGTTTGCGCTACAGTTACCTCCAACGCCTCCAACATAGATGTTTATGACTTGGCCAGCTGTTAAAGTCATTACGCCTGTTGCGTAACCACCTCTTGCTCCTGTTAATCCATCGTTACCTCCTTGTGCACCCCATGTTTGTAGGGTGTATGTGCCAGTGGCGGGAACAGTGAATGTTTGAGCACCGCCGGTAAAACTAAATAATTGAGTACTGCTTGAACTAGCTACATATGCCTCTGCATAATAGGTAGAAGTAGTTGCCACGTTTAGGTTGTAGTTAGCAGCTGAATTGGATGTACCAATTTGGGTACCACCACTAGCAACCGTGTACCAGCGAATCGCTGATAACGTTGAAGTAGCATTCAGGTTAACAGTCCCACCCGGCAAACACAGTGTAGCCGGAGAGGCTGTAACTGATACCGGATTGGCACATTGCGCTTGGAGTTTTTGATGACTCAAAAATCCCAAAAACAAAATAAATGATAGGGTAAATTTAATTTTCATAGGTTGTATTTGCGTCGCAAAAATATTGAATAATCGTATTTTCTTGGCGGATGAATGACTTGCGGTGACGCTAACATTAATCATCTCAGTTATTAATTTACATGCTAAAAAAACTAATTCATCTCACATATAAACTATTAAAACCCGATTATTTGTATTGTAGCGGCTATTTCATTTCTTTTTTACATTAACTGCTATTTGATTCAACCGCCGCGACTTGTTCGTGACGAAAAAAATCACATCTTAATGTGACGTATAATTACCTGTTCTTTTAGCTGTTTCGTGACGTAAAAAGTGCTTTCAGGCGGGGTGCATAAAATCAAAAAACCAAGGCGAGGTCGGTTACCTCGCCTTGGTTCTATTTCAAAGAGTTGAATTACTGTTTAATCAATTGTTTAACAGTAACAGTGCCATTTTGTTCAACAAGTTTTACGAAGTAAATACCATTCGTAAAGTTTGTCAAATCAACCGTGCCAGCGTTGAGTAAGGTGGATGTGCTGATTAGTTGACCGGTTGCACTATACACTGCTATAGTGGCAGGGCCATTTAATTCTATCATGAACTTACCGTTAGAAGGATTCGGATAAACCTTAATGCTAGCTACTTCAAGGTTGTTCAGACGAGTACACTCATCAACGGTTACGCTAATGCTTGCAGCGCTGCTACAATTATCAGTGGACACACCAGTAACAGTATAAGTGGATGTGATGGTTGGAGACACCGCAATTGTAGCACCTGTAGAAGCATTGCTCCAACTGTAGGTATCAGCACCACTTACCGAAAGGTTAATGGATTCCCCAGTACAGATAGTAACAACTGATGGCGTTGTTACCAACACAGGTAATTGATTCACGACAACACTTGAAAAGGCAGTGTCTGAACAACCTGCGCCAATTTCTCCAATCACTGTAAACGAAGTTGTGGTAGTTGGGTGTGAAACGGCTACACTTCCAGTTGATCCCGAATTCCAAGTATAGGTATTAGCGCCATTTGCTGTAAGCACCAATGAGTCGCCCATACAAATAGCACTGTAACTTGAAATTGTAACAACTGGGAAAGCTACTACCGACACGTTATTTACAGCTGTACCCACACAACCGTCGGTGCTAGTGCCGATTGCCGTATACGAAGTGTTCGCTGTAGGTGTAACGGCAATAGTGGTAGTATTGGCACCACTGTCCCATGTATACGTATCTGCACCTGTTACTGTCAATGTTAATACATTGCCATTGCAGACATAACTTCCGCCAGAAATGGTGAGGGAAGGAATGGCATACACTAACAACGAATCCACTTTGCTATTGTTACAATTAGCAGTGCTTGTTGCAGCAACACTAAATTGAACATAACCAGAAACAACTGTAGGTGTCATGATAATGTTAGTGCCATTAGAACCATCGCTCCACGTGTAGGTATTAGCGCCAGTAGCATTCACTGTTGCTGTGTTACCTGCACAAATTGGTGTATTGCCGCTGAGTACAATTACAGGCAGGCTGTTAACTGTTACGGTTACAACTGAAGCATTTTCACAACCGTTATTGTCGGTACCAGTAGCAGTATAAGATGTAGTAATAGTAGGTGTATCACTAATGCTGGCTGTTGTTGCAGATGTATTCCATATATAGCTGGTTGCGCCATTTGCCAGTAACATTGCTGTATCGCCTTCACAAATAAACGTGTTGCCAGTGATAGAGACAACCGGTAAGCTAAACACATTTATTGTGGCAGTTGCAAAACTATTACAACCTGTAGAAAAAGATCCTGTTACTGAATAGACGGTGTTGGCGGTTGGAGAAACTGCTACGGCAGCGCCGGTAGCATTATTACTCCAGCTATACGTTGTAGCGCCAGATGCAGTGAGGGTTGCAGTTGAACCAGTACATAAGTTGTTAGTTCCTGTTATGGCAACTGTTGGGTTTGGATTCACTGTAACGTTACTGATGAATGAAGCTGAACAGACACCGTTTATACCAACTACGGAGTAGCTAGTAGAAGCTGCTGGTGTAACAGCAATACTTGTAGTAGTAGCTGCGTTGCTCCAGGTATAAGTAGTAGCACCACTTGCCGTCAGCGTGATGGTCTCGCCCGCACACAGGCTTGTGCTGCCACTCACGTTAACGGTAATAGATGATTGAACGCTAACTGAACGCACGGCTGTAGTAGCACAACCGGCTGCAGATGTTCCAGTAACCGTATAGTTCGTGGTTGAAGCAGGTGTGACTGCATTGGCAGCTGCGCTTGGTCCACTCGACCAGGCATAAGTATTAGCGCCTGATGCAGTAAGGGTGGTTGTTTGTCCTTGACAAATTAAGGTTGTTCCTGCAATAGACAAAGTTGGAATAGGATTCGCCGTAATTGTAACCACTGCCGTATTACCTAAACAACCATTGCTGCTTCGTCCAGTTAAACTATAACTGGTGGTTGTTGCAGGATTCACACTAATCGTAGTGGTATTTAAGGCGTTGCTCCATGTATAGGTGGTGGCACCACTACCTGTTAAAATCACAGCGTTTCCAACACACAACGTATTGGTACCGCTAATGGCTAAAACTGGAAGTGAGTAGGCCGATACAGCATAAGTTGCCGGCACGCCAGCACAGCCTTGAGCGCTGGTACCAGTCAATGTGTACGTTGTATTACTTGTCGGTGAAACAGTATTGGTAGTGCCATTCGCACTATTGCTCCATGTATAGGTATTAGCGCCATTGGCTGTTAACACAATACTTTGTCCGACACATAGACTGTTAGCACCACTTACCGAAAGTGCTGGTAAACTATATACAGTTACAGCTAGTGAAGCAGCTGAAGATGCCAAACATCCGGCTGCTGAACGACCTATAACAGTGTACGTGGTTCCCGTGGTAGGGGCAACTGTAATACCACTTGCATTGCTGCCGTTGCTCCAGGTATACGAGCTCACGCCATTTGCTGTAAGCGTGGCTGATTGACCGACGCAGACAGATGTATTTCCGCTCACAGAAACAATTGGTAAGGCAATCGTTGAAACAGTTAAAATGGCTGTATTTCCTGAACAACCATTACTACTCAATCCACTCAAACTATAGGTGGTATTATTAGTTGGGTTAACTGAAATGGTTGAAGTAGTTTGTGAATTACTCCAAACATAACTTGACGCACCACTACCAGTTAATAACACAGATGAACCTAAACAAACAGTATTACTTCCTGAAATGGCAAGTACTGGTAATGTGTAAACGGTTACGGCCTTGGTTACAGGTAATGCTGCACAACCTTGAGGACTAGTACCATTAAGTGTATAAGTGGTTGAAGCCGTAGGCGACACCGAGTTGGTGCTAGCGTTACCACCATTGCTCCACGTATAGGTAGAAGCACCTGAGCCGGTTAACACTAAAGGTGAGCCGCTACACACTGTATTGTTTCCGGCAATGCTAATCACTGGTGTTGAGTAGACCGTAACTGCTAATTGCTGAGCAGCGCCTGAACACCCTTGCGCATTGGTGCCATTTAATGTCAACGTAAAGTTGGTTGACGGTGTTACCGCAACGGTTGAGTTACTGCCGCCGACTGACCAGTTGTAACTGTTGCCACCAGATGCAGAATAAGTAATAGCTTGTCCATTACAAGCTGCGGTCGATCCTGAAATTGCCAAGGTTGGTAAGGCAATTACGTTTACACTGAATTGAACACTTGCGGCAGCACAGCCATTTGAGGAAGTGCCAGAAACGGTATAAACAGCATTGCTTGTTGGTGCCAGTGTGCTAGAGGTGCTTGCCGTACTACCGTTAATACTATAGGTACTTAAACCACCTGTTAAGGCATAGGTAGCCGTTGTATTGGCACAGATAGATGGACTAGCTGCAACGGTAATTGCAGGAATTGCATAAATGTTTTGTGTATAGGTTTTTGTTGCACCAACGCAACCTGAACCGCCAGTAATAGTTACTGTGTAAACTGTAGTAGATGTTGGGTTAGCTCCGATTGTTTGTGTTGTAGCGGATGTAGACCATGAATAGGTTAAACCACTTAATGCTGGAGCTGATACGGTATATGCCGCAGGAGAGGTAGTGATACCGGTTCCAGAGGTAACGAAACGAATTCGACCGTTGCTGCCATTACCTCCTGTTTGTCCACCGCTGTTACATCCGCCAACACTTAAACCACCAACACCCGCGTTCACGGTAATGTTTGAGCCTGAACCTGAATAAGCGACTGTTTCAATAATGATTGAGCCACCTGCTCCACCACCGCCAGCAGTTGCACCGCAACCGCCACCGGGAGAACCGTTACTAGCATTGTTGCCGTTTACGCCATTAGAGGCAATGGCCCCATTTATTACCAATGAATTGGTAGCAACAAACACGATGCCTCCACCATTTCCACCTGCGCCATTGAATGCGCCGTCTTCATCGGCACCGCCTTCAC
>JACCDX011136700.1_pt1 | contig 17046 bp, 39 predicted proteins | sample 7449681 | NCBI WGS metagenome assembly JACCDX01 (sample SAMN15323450, study PRJNA562643) | freshwater metagenome | isolation source: river surface water | place: USA:Blue River Watershed | collected 2017-08-18 | reverse complement strand
AATGGCTTGAAAAAGAAGTAAACCAATATGGAATTTTAACAAAAGGCTTAGTACTTAATCTTCTAAGTCAAGCTAAAGAAATGGATAAACAAGCCCACAAAGAAACTTGGGATGTAGCACATCAAGCAGGTAGATTTGAAGGGAAAAGTATTGCAGAAGAAAATTGGCAAACATTTGAAACATATTGGGAAGAGAACTTTAAACAAGAAGAGCAATGAAAGAACTAAAATTATTCTATTACAGATTTAAAGTCATTTCACGCTTACAAGCATTAGAACTTGGTTTGGAGTTCAGTAGTAACGTACATGGGGACGCAATAAATGTTTTGAATTGCAGAAGTATTTGGGTGGATTCTAAAGGTAGAAGTTATAGAGTGCGTGAATTAATTAAACAACAAGAACAATGAATAAGATGACAAAATTGGCAATAGCATTTGCTATATCAATAATAGGTAGTTTACTGATTCCAATATTTACACAATGGTATGAACAGCAAACAGGAATGACTCCGATTGGATTTTATTTCGTGTATGTAATAGGTTCTTTTTTCTCAATATTTGCTATTGCAACTAACAATTTTAATGACATTTAAACAACAAGAATGAAACTATTTAGCAGAAATTGGGGACAATGGACAGATCTATCAACTACAGGGTATATGGGTAATAAGTATGTGCTTCAAGCAAGGAGACATAAAAACGGACAACTACAATACCGAGTTGAGAAAAGTGAGGATAGTTACACTTGTGCAATCCCAACACTTGAGCAATTAGAAAAAGTAACCTTTAAACAACAATAACAATGAGAACTAAATTTTTATTTATCAAATTGCTTTGGGGCGTCATGTTTAACAAGCAGCAAGGTTGGATATTTTTTAGACTAACAGAACAGCAACAAGATGATTTTTTAAATTCTATAGATAAAGAATTAGATATTCCAATTAGATATTTGGGGGTGGACAAAAGAATTATTGAAAAATTAGTAAAGAGACTATCAACTAACCACAAAGAGTAATGATAAAAGAAGCAGCCAAAAGATTAAAAGATGACCCTTGGCATAAGAAGTTAAGAAGATGGTTTAAGTTTAAGCGTTGGTTGTGGATGCGTAAAACACTAATCATTATTAATTATTTTAAATAACAAAAACAATGACAACGGCAGTAGAATTTTTAAAAAATCAATACATCTTCAATCAACATTTATCCTTAGGAGACTTTGTTCAAGCTAAAGAAATGGAGCTGCAGCAACGTCAAGAGGATACTAACCATGGTTATTCTCAAGGATGGGATGATGGTAATCAAAACAAAGAACCAATGAAACCTGAACTTAAACAACAAGAACAATGAAAGGATTTAAAGTAGGCTGCTCACCTATAACGAGTGATATTTACGCAGGAAATGTTAATGACAAAGGCATGTGGGTTGGAACAAAACACAATGTAACCGATACAGCAGTTGGGGCAGTTGCTCAACATCTAATTCAATTAAAAGAAGAATTTAGATTTGGCTACAAAGAAAAAAAATTCGCATTAATAGTAGTTGAAATTGAACAAGAAGAACAATGACACCTAAAGAAAAAGCAAAAGAACTATTTGATAAGTATTATACTGAACTACCAGATTTTGCAGGTTATCAGGATTTAGAAACAGCCAGACAATGTGCATTGATTTCAGTTGATGAGACATTAGAGGCGCTAAATGAAAATCAGTGGCAGAATCGTAATCAAATTTCTTACTATAAAGAAGTGGAATTAGAAATTAAAAAGTTATGAATGATTGGATTAGCGCTTGGGAAAGAGCAATGAAAGAAAGGCTTAAGGAACGCACGGAAAAGCTGTACGTTAGCGCCAGTCACGGAAAGATTAGTGATGGATTTCTTAAACACATTGAAGAGATGGGAACACCTGAGAAACCTGTAAATGTACAAACCATTACTGATCCTGTAATCGAAATCCTCAAGCAAAAGTTTGATGAGCGTAGCCAAGCAGGAATCAATAAGTATGGTACAACACTAGCTGATAACAACCACGATGATTTCCTTATGCACTTGCTAGAGGAACAGATGGACAGCTGTGCCTATCTAATGAAATTAATCTTAGATAGAAGAGGGTATGATTTACCTGAAATTAAATAATTTTTTTGGTAAATAAAACTTTAATTGTTACATTTGTAGCAAATCAAATCACTTATGAACAAAAAGAAAGGTATTCGAGACCTTATGAAATCGAAGCGATACAGTGCCTTACACCTCAAAGAAGCCCTAATTGAACGCAATGTTCCTGGCAATTGGGAAACGTATCAGAATGTTTACAACTTAATGTCCGGTAGAACTCCTCGTGATTCTTATGCCTTCATTGTAATTGCAGATTTGCTTGATGAAGATTTAAGAAACATCCTGATGAGATACTCTACTGTACAGGAAGACGTAATGATTAATGTAAGAAAAGAATTAGAAGAAGATTTTAACTGGTAATTATGAGCGAAGAAAAACTAGTATCCTTCCTAATGGAAGTGTCGGACAACAACTTTAAAATGGAGCTGCAAGGAAAGAAAAGTGACGTATTAGCTGCGTTCTTATACGCTATGGATGAAGAGCCTGGACTGTATCAATTAATGAGTACAGCTGTCACTATCCACAGCTCTGAAGAGTATCAAAAGCGAGTCAACGAAAAACAAACACAGGGCGATGCGTGATAAGTTAGTAGATGTAATAGGAACGGCGATTGGATTAATAATCTTAATTTATTTTTATTTATGAATTTATACGAACTAACAAGACCACTAGATATTAGTGACATCGACTTTCGAGTACAGTCAATTAATAATGGTGGCTATGCTACAATCCTAGCATACAAGGATGCCAGAGTTGATATGGCGCGATTAGATGCTGCTGTTGGACCATTAGGTTGGCAACGTAAGCATGAGTTTATTAACGGCAAGTTATTCTGCCACGTAGGCTTATGGAACGATGAGTGTCATCAATTTGTATGGAAATCTGACGTTGGTACTGAGTCAATGACTGAAGCAGCCAAGGGCGAATCTTCTGACTCATTTAAGCGTGCCTGTTTCAATTGGGGCATTGGCCGTGAGTTGTATGACTATCCTTTAATCTCTGTCAAGCTTAATGAGAATGAGTGGACAAAGGATGGTAATAAAAACAAACAAACGTACAACCTTAAGATTCGTGATTGGACATGGTACTCTGAGTTTACTGATGGTCGTGTATCATTCCTTGCTGCTAAAGATGAGAATGGTAAGCTACGATTCAAGTGGGGTGAGATGAAGCCTAAGCAAGCTGAACCTAAGTTCAAGCCTGCTGCTGCACCTGTCGAAGTACAAGATGATGTACAACCTGAGCCACAGCCTGCTCCAGTACAGGTAGCTGATGAAGCTAACGTGAAGGGTATACTTAAGCCACAAGCTGATGATGAATCTGATCCGGTACGTGATGCATTGATTGCTGAGTACAATCAGTTGTATGGTAAGAATCCTGATAAGCGAATGAAGAATGAGACCATTAAGAAAGCCATTCAGGATAAGGTAGATGAGATACTTGATGAAGGTTCAGCTGAAGAAGAGGAATATGAAGAGCAAACTATCTCTGACTTCTTTGATTCGGTAAAATCAATTACTGACCCTAAGGAGTTCATTCAGTGGGCTAAGGATACGGTAGCTAAGTTCCCTGATGCGCCACAAGAACACGTGGATATGTTCAAAGAACTATGTAATGCTCACTACAAATCTATTATGTAATGGAGTTTACAATTGAGCAAGAACGCCTAGCATATACTCTAAAGAGACGTATGCTTAAAATGGTTGAGGATTGCGCAACTACTGAGTGTAGGTCTTCATTAAGCACTATGCGTAATGATGTTATTCACACACTTGAGTTGTTAGGATCTAAAGACAAAAATTATTTTGATTTATTTGTAAATATAGAAGAAGAAAAAATGGGAGAACAAACATTTGAAGAAGCAGTAAAGCCATTGATGCAATGGTTATGTGAGAACGCGCATCCACACACAACAGCAATTGTAACCGGTAATGTTGCAGAGTTAGTTGAAGGAGTGGAAGTTGTAAAGACCGATGAATTTATTGTAGACTAAGCAACAATAATATGATTGATATCTTTAAAGAAGATAGCACAGGAATGGTTATAGCCTTGGATAATTTGTCTAAGGCTAACCTCTCTAGTATCGCTAGTCAAATAGTAAGTACCTCTATTGATGGAGGTTACGAAGACCCAATTGAAGCTTATGTTAAAGCTAAGGGCGTTGCAGAAATTGCTGATCAAATCATGAGCGGACTGAAGCACTATGCTATTCAGGATGCGTATAAGTTTGAGAAGGATCAGAAAGTATTAGGCTGCTCGGTTGTTGTGAAGAACACACCTACCACCTATGACTACTCACATAACAATGAATGGTCTGAGATAAATGACCAAATCGCACAGCTTAAGGAACGTCAGAAAGAAATCGAGAAGCAGATGATTCAGGCTATGTCAGTTGCTCAGTTGATAGATAACGATGGTGTAGTAGTTGAGCCTGCTGTGATTAAGAAGAGTGGCTCAGAGACAATACAAATTACAATACCCAAGTAATGAAAACAGCATTAGATCAATTAGCTGTACAACTTAAGCAAAATCACGGAATAGATTTAACGCTATACAATGAATTTAATGAAGCCAAAGAAATGGAGAAGGAGCAGATGATTGAGGCACACTTTAATGGTTGTGAAACAGGTGAAATGTTTAATAATGAAAACAGAGCATTTATAACTGACTCAGAACAATACTACAACGAAATATTTAAACAAGAATAATGATACTATCAATAACAGCTCTTATAGCAAGCATATTAGCATTATCTTGTCAGATATACACCAATCGTAAGCAAGATAGAAAGTGGGATGAGTATTTTGAGAATGAGAGAAATCTAAGAAAAAATAGACTCATAAAAATGATGCAAGACGATGCTAAAGATGGTTTATGCCAAGATGATGAAATAGTAATCAAAAACAAAATCAAAGGAAGTGTATTACTTAAACCGAAAGAAGAATACCAGCGTAAAGCAAAACATATTGTTGAAACCGTAGTAAAGCCTCAAGTCAAAAACTACGAAAACAAGAAGCGAAACGAAGAAAAAGAATACTACGCTGCACTAGGTACAATGATACTCATTACCGCAATCAGCATTACATTAATTATTCAATTAATATTTAGAGTATGGAATTAAACAAAGAGGTAAGGGGCAACATCATGTCTGATATAAAGGACTTAAATGATGAAATTAATCAAATAAATAAGGACATTAAGAACCTTCAAGCTAAGAGAGACAGGAGAAAAAACAAGATAAAGGCTCTGATATTAATATTAAGTAATCAATTAGAATTAGATTTAGATTAACATGGCTGAAGAAAAACAAATAAAACTTGATACTATTCACCTGTTACGTGCGGTAATGAAAGTATCATCTGCATTGAATGACCTTGATGAGGTTGTATACCGAAAGAAGTACTACAAGTTTAGATTCAAGCAGTACGCAGCTAAGTGGGCAGTGCTAATGGAAATGCATACAAAGGAATTGATGAAGTCTCTACTCGAAGAGGACCATACCTTGCTGCAGGAGATATACAACTCTATCGAGGATGGCTCTACAGGAATCAACGCAGGAGAAGATAAGACATCATTGATCTTATTCTATGCTAAGTTGAAGAGTGCAATAAATGACATCAATCAGATGGATGAGCACAGGGGAACATTCTATCCAGTATTCATTGATCTACATACTAATGTTGTTATCGAGCATATCGAGAAGCAATACGACAGCATCATCAACATGAAGGATGTGGATGGTAAAGGTGTAGAGCACATCATTGAGTTTTTTGATAATCTAGGTAAATCTATAATGACTTACGACAAATGAGTTGGGAAGATTGGTTAGTAAACAACGGTCACTTAAAGGGGTCTAATATATATGACAGGCTACTTGAGATGGCTATTAGTTCATACGACATACGAAACAAAAGTAGAAAGCAAGACTATGCGGATAGAAAGCATTTTGTTGTGTTGTGGTGGAAGAAAAACCAAGATAGGTTAAACACATACTATACTATGACTTCTCTTGCTGAACTGATAGGATGTGACCACGCTACCATTAATCACTACGAAAAGCACCGTAAAAAATCTAGAAAATATGAGATAAACATTGAATGCATTAAGGACTTTTTAGATTAACTACCATGATACTAAAACATTTAGAGAATGAGCTCGATAGGATATTCGGGCCATTCTCAGAAGAGAAGACGGCAATACTCAATGCCGCCAAGAAAGATATTGATTCAATGACATCCGTTGCCTCAGGTGATGACGTTCTTAAAATATTGAATATCTTTAACGAGGTTTTCCAGAAGAAGTCTCGTGTGATGACCAAGAAGGTTGTCAATAAGTACAAGGACATACTCAAACATTTCAGCTTAGATGACATCAAGGTTGCAATGGAGAACGCTAGAGATGACGAGTTCCACTCAGAGAATAATCATAAGTACTGCACCGTAGAGTATTTCTCTCGCCTTGAGCAGATTGATAAGTGGACCAACGTATCTAAGGAAGATCAAAAGAAAGAAGGATTTGTTATGCCCAAGTTTAATGTAAGGAGGTAATATGGATAATATGCAGCTACGCTCAGAGCAAGTAGTCTTATACTCCATGCTTATGAATCCCTCTACAATCCATGATATCATGTCAAAAGTGTCATGTGATATGTTTATTACTCCAATCAACAAAGTTATTTTTGAAGCTGCATACGAATTATACTTATCGCAAGAACCTATCAATGCAGTGTCATTGAGTCAGGCTATAATGAAAAAGAACACCATGCATAAGCGTGAAGCTGTTCTAGAAATTACAGCGATTACATCTTATAAGCCAACAGGTATAAATGAATTAGATAGTTCAGTATACTTCTTGATTGGTGAGAACGTAAGACACGAGCACATAGACCTAGCTAAGAAGGTTGAGGTAATGGCCAACAAGGATGCATACGACCCTCAGGAGGTCATCAATGCACTTCAGTCACACATCTCTGACAATAAGTTCAAATCGTTGCTTAGACGTAAGGAAATGGACAATGAGTTTCTACTGCAAGAGCTTGATAAGAAAATGATTGAGGCATCCACCAAGGATGGTGTGAGCGGTATAGAGACAGGATACAAGCGATTTGATGTACTCACATCAGGTATGCAGCCTACAAACTTTATCATTATTGCGGCACGACCTGCGATGGGCAAGACTCAGTACGCACTCGGCATGATGAAGCACGCATCTATACGTAACAACTACAAGGGCCTATTCATTTCCTGCGAGATGGATGAGGTTCAGGTCATGAAGAGAATCATCTCTGTTGATAGTGGGGTCCCCGGATATCACATCAAACGTGGTAGACTTGAGACACGCGACATCATGCGTTATGAGAAGTCCAAGAGACGTATTATTAATTCCAATTTAAAGATTGTTGCAGGCTCTTTTACCATCACAGACATACTTTCCCTTGTCTACAAGCTGAAGTACTCTCAGGGCTTAGATTATGTGGTCATAGATTACATTCAGAAGGTGTCATCTCCAGGCGCTCAAAACAGGACCAATGAGGTTGGTGACGTGTCAAGGAAGCTGAAGGATATGGCTAACGAATTGAAGATACCTGTTGTTGCTTTGGCTCAGTTATCTCGTGCTGTAGAGCATCGAACTGATAAGAAACCTATGCTTTCTGACCTTAGGGAGTCAGGAGATATAGAGCAGGATGCTGATATCGTGATGTTCTTGTATCGAAACGGATACTACATGACACCTGAAGAAAAAGAAAACAACTCTTCAGCTGACGATGGATATGCAATCATTGCCAAGCACAGGGATGGTGAATTGGAAGACATACAGCTTACGTTTGATTCTAACATACCTGCTTGGAAGAATCCATACGATAGAGATGATGAAGATGACTATGTTCAGACTGCGATGAAGCCTAATAATAACTTTGATATATTCTGATATGTTTGATATTTTCGAAGAGAAGGCTCAACCAAAGATTTATTGTGTTGACCTCACAGTTAAAGCTAGGATACCTAGAAGAGGTAAGAAAAAAGAATACGATACACGTGTATTTAAAATGAAAAACTTACCACTACTAATGCATGACGGTAGTATCGCCACACGTAAGCAGTCAACAAAATTGTTTACTAAGATATACGATGAGTATATACATCGAGGTAGTTTTGATGATGTCATATTCAGTATAGAATCATATGATACTATTAAGTTTCTTTCAAACATCTGCTACCATTTTGACTACGACTTGCACTAAAACAAAAATTTAATTAACTTTGATAAAAATATAAATATGGAACGTCAAATTTTGCAAGTACTTGATTTTCAGAAAGCTTTTAAAGTGAGTATGCCTGATCAACCCAAGATGCTTTCTAAGCGCAGGGCAAGACTTCGCCAGTCTCTACTCGAAGAAGAGGTAAAGGAACTACGTGAAGCAAACAACATTTTAGATGTCGCAGATGCTATTTGTGATATTCTTTACATTACCTATGGAACGGCTCATGAGTACGGTCTAGCTGATCGATTGGTCATGCTGTTTGATGAAGTCCATAAATCTAACATGAGTAAGATGGGTCCTGATGGTAAGCCAATATTCCGTAAGGATGGTAAGATTCTAAAGCCTGAGACATACTTAGAGCCTAAGCTTCGCCCTATCCTTGAGCGTGATTTCAACATCTATAAGAAGAGTGATGCAATGAAGGATGCAGCTGAGATTATGGAAGCAATCGCTAAAGAGGAGAAGGATCTATTGAACAAAAGAATAGAGGATAAGCTTAAGAAGCACCTCAACCTTTGGGATAAATTCCTTTATTGGCTTCTAAACAAGACTGAGAACAATCTTAAGAAGAAGATTGAGATTAAGTATCCTCAGTCTATCTATGGTGAAGTCGTTGTAAATATATATGATGAAGATTTCCCAATCCAAAACATCTAAGTACGGGAATAAAAAGATTGAGTTGGATGGTGTAAAGTTTGATTCCAAGCTGGAATTATTCTGTTACCAACAATTTAAGAGTTTGGGGCTAGAGTTCGACTTCCAAAGAACAATGCTATTGCAGGAAGGATTTAGATTCAAGGGCAAATGGATAAGACCTATTACTATGATTGTAGATTTTGTACTCCATCACGATGGACAAAAGATTTACATAGATACAAAAGGGTTTGCCACCGAGACATCTAAACTGAAATACAAGATGCTAAAGTTCTATGTGAGAGAAGACTCTACTGCTGATGTGATTTGGCTACACTCCCAAAAAGAAGTCAAAGATTTTTTATTTAATTTATTAAAGCTATGAGTAGTTTAAACAAAGTGTGCCTACTGGGAAATGTAGGTAAAGTAGAAGTGAAAAGCTTCGAAACTGGTAAGAAGTTAGTACAGGTGTCATTGGCAACGTCTGACGGTTACAAAAAGGGTGATAAGTGGGAAGAAAAAACAGAGTGGCATCGCTGCATCTTTGCTATCCCTGCCCTTGCTGATAGAGCAGCTTCAATTCAAAAAGGTGATAAGATCTATGTTGAAGGAAGCATCAACACTAATTCCTGGACAACCAAGGATGGTGAGAAGAAAGAGATTAAAGAGATTTCTTGTACAATCTTCAAGACGTTCGTAAAAGCAAAAGCGGATAATGATTTTCATCAGCCTAAAACTTCGGTAACAGCGCCTAAGAGCAATGCTATTGAAGTAGATGATGATCTTCCCTTCTGATGTGAATATGCCACTGACGAGTGGATCGTAGCCTGCCTAGCAATGGCCTGAGGTTCTCATCGTAGGGAGATAGGTTAGCCTTTCCGAGATAAAAGGCACATAGTGAGGAAAACTGTTGGTTCAGTTAAACAGGAAGGCAGCTTACGGCATAAGACCATCCGAATAAGGTACTTCAAACGGAGTTCGCGATAATCCTACCGAGTGAGTTCGAATCTCATCCTCACTACAAATGGTAATATAAGGGTCAAAACTATGGGTGTTTGTACCTTACAAGACAAGTTAAGATAAGTGGTAAAAATTGCCACATAACCTATAGAGGAATGTAAACAAAAAACCCTCTACACCGGAGAATAGAGGGGGACTTACAAACTTCTCTGTAAGTGGGGTAGATACAAAGATACATTAAAATAAAAAATATGAACGAGGTAGTAAAGTTTAGAGAGAGGCTTAGTAAGATTGGCTACGATATTGAGCTAGAGGGTAATATCCCTTGGATATACCTTAAGTCAGTCAATGGGAATAAAGTTAAGCCTGATGATTGGACAAACGCCAACCACGGTTACTGCATAGCTTGGTATCCTGTGTATCTTCAAGACGAGGTGCAACTTAATTGGCATGACATCAAGACAACATTTAGGATTTTGAAAAAATACGGTAAACCAATTTGGAAGTTTAATGGTGGAGCCGGAGCTACACTATGCCACGGATGCAGAGTAGTAATATCAAAAGGTTTTACTCAGGATCTGAGATGTGAAAAATGCAACACTAAATCGGGTGAAAACCGATTAAATGAGGAGAAAAACACTTAATAACAACAATGAGATACGAACTAAATGTAAAATCAGACCATTGGCGAAGCTGCTACACAATTCGATTGAAGTATGCGTCAGGAGTGGAAAAGTACCGAACTAATAGGCTACCAAAAGACGAATTTGAATCAATGCTTAACTATACCAATGATGATTGGGAGAAGTACCTCGACACATCGGATAACTATAATCTAGTAAAATGAAAGCAACACTACACTTCGAACATGAGGAGCAAGACGAGCTCCAAGATGCACTCAATGGTCTTAAATGGAGGCTTATTGTTTGGGATCTTGATCAAGAACTCAGAGGAATAATTAAGCACGGATACATCGGCAACAGAGAGGCTACTGACGCAGAGATTGAAATGGCTGAGTACTGCAGAAAAAAACTTAGACAATTAATTAGTGATGACGGACTAAACTTAGAATCATGACAGAATACGAATTAGACTTAACGTCAGAAGATCTCGGAGAGATTATAGAAATACTTAGGGTGCAGCACTTTAAACTACACGCTGAACCATTCGCTAAGAAGATAGGATTGAAAGAAAATGTTCTCCTGTCAGTAGAAGAAGGGCGAGGACCACACGGATTACTCGCCCTAAAGAAAATTAATGAAGCCTTCCACAATGTGAAGGTTACTTTTAAGGTACAAGTTACCTAACCTTGCCCACGTTTACGCTTAACATAGTTCTTAGAGCCCTTAATTTTTGAAGACTTGGATTTCGCATGAGTTCCAGGTCTTTTCTTTTTAGGGGTCTCCAACTTAATGCCAGTGTTAATTTGCTTTGCCATTACTTAAAGAATTTACGTTTTTTGTCAGCACGGTTCTTAGATTGTGACTGACTGATGGTTTTGTTCTTAGATACGTGAGCTACATCCTTGCCGTCCCCATTGCCATGTGTACCGTTCTCACGGTTTATAGCCTGTAAAACTGCACGGTATTTTTTTCTAGCAGGTGTGTCCTGATACTTGGTATCGTAAGCAACTTTCTTCTTACGAGCCTCAGGGTTCTCCTGATAGTACTTTGCGCTCTTAGACTTACCTGTCTTTGTTCCGGCTAATCTATTTCTCATTTGTTATACTGAAAGTGCATCCAATCAAAATTCTTCTCACGACCAAGGCTAATAAAGCCATGCTTGTAAAAGATGTCTATCATCTCCTTATACTCAGGACGAGCGAAACGAGCAGTCTTGCTTGTCTCTTTTAATGTGTTTCTTGCCGGATCTAAATCAATAGCAATCCCCCAAGAGTGTGTACTCCAAGAGCTACCACCACGCATTTTACGGAAATTAAAACATCCCCCGTAAAGGTCTATCCCCAACTCAACAATACGTTCATACCCGTAGGTAGCTAAAAGGTCGTTAAACACGGCTAAAAAGGCATCAGCAACATCCTTATGGCATCGCATCTTTGATACTTTAGTCTTAGTATCCCAAGCAATACGCATTGGGTAAGGAAGATTAATGGTCTTTAAGTATGTACCTGCCTCATTAGGTTGGCCGTACTTCTTGATAAGTTGTGCTGTAGTCATCATTTGTCAATAGATTTATTCCAAACAGTTAATCCAATTGCAGTAGCTGAATAAGTCAGTAGTCCTACAAAAACAAATTCATGCACTTTAAAGTCTTTAAATAATGGTAGTAATGCATAAGCAATAGCTGCCCAGAATGAAGTGAATGCGCTCAATCTTTTGATTGACCATTTACCATTAGGCTTCAGTGTGTCGCTTATTAATTTTTTTATCATTTGGTAGAATTGCATATAATCTTTCCGGAATATCTATTCGTGTTTTTGTTGCCTGTCGGAAACTTTGTTCCTTGTAGCAATCATAAAGAGCTGTTTCGACCTTATTCAATCTGTTGTCTGTGTGCCATAACCATAAAGCGAGGACTCCAGTAACTCCGTATTTTTTTACAATGGTGACGAATTCGGTCATTTCTAAACTAAGCTTTACGTTCTACATTCTCGTTATTCGCTTTAGATAATTAAAAGCGAAGTATACAATAGCAAAAATAATCAAAAAAGCTAATGTGTTGTTTAGAAGCTTTTTCCACCATGGAGTCTTATCATAGTACTTGATAGGTATCTTTCGCTCTATAATCTTATCCACGTATACCGTATCACATTGCCCTTGAATGTAAACATTATCCCCTTTCATCCATACCTTGACCTTAAGTTGATCCTTCTCTAGATAAACAGTATCCAATAAGGCTTCTACTTTAACAAAGGTATCTACATGAACCTCAGGTACAACCACACGAATAGTGTCGTGGATTGTTACGCTATCAATGGTAAGTAAATATGGATACTTCTCAACTAGACGAGTAAAACGTTTTATTGGGCTACAACTAATCAGTAATAATAATAGTATTGTTATCAGTGCTTTCATTTTCTATAAAATTTATTCCATCGTAAAGGTAATCAATCTGTACTGTATCATCTACTTCAATACAAAGTAAATCAGTCATATATGATGGATCTTCTGCTGCAGCTATAATATTAACTACAATACCATTCTCAATAAGTGCGTATCTTTTATTCATTAGAAATATGTTATTACCATACAAAATCCATCACCACCTCTGCCTCCATCACCTGAATTAGCACCATTTGCAGAAGCTCCGCCTCCGCCACCGCCACCACCTGGGCCACCATTTCCACCTGTATATCCTGCAATTGTGCCTGCTGAATTACCAGAAGCTCCGCCTCCTCCACCTAAAGCAAAAAATAAATGAGCTGGATTATTTGTTAATAATGATCCATTAGCACCATTTGTAGAACTGTTAGTAAATGTTGTTATTACTTGAGCTGTATTTCCACCAACCAATCTATAACCTGTTCCGCTTGTAGCCACATTTGCTGTTGTTATTCCTCCACCATATAAACCATATATTAGAGGCCTCATCTGAACTTGCAAAACATTTCCCCCAAAAGCATTTGAATTAAATGTAGCACTACTATACGCATTACCAACTTGTTGTCCAAATACATAAGAGTTATTAAAACTATTTCCACCATTTGCAGCATTAGTTCCACCTTGACCACCTATCCCTGTATTTGTACTTACTTTTGAAGATGCGGCTGTACCTGTTCCACCAAAATAAGATGCATTACCTGCAGCTCCAAAATTTCCATTTGTATCGTTTGTCGCAATACCTAAACCTCCTACTCCTCCTGTACCTATCCAGATATTTTCAGTAGCACCTAATGTTGATGCATCAATTTTAACGGCTGTTATACTTCCTGATGATCCACCACCACCACCATATCTAGCTGTAAGAGTAGCTCCTCTTCTACCTGATCCTCCTCCTCCAGCTCCAGAAACTAAATAAATTTCAACTTGTTTAGCTCCTGCTGGTTTAGTCCATACACCGCTTGATATAAATAATTGAGTATCAATAGGAGAAACGCTACTTCCTCCTCCACTATACTGAGGAATATTTAATGTTGAGCCTACTAATGTAGCTGCACCACTTGTTCCTGTTGTTGTTAATGTTATAGCAGATTGTATGCCAGCAGAAGACAATGACTCATTTTTCCATAGTGATGTAGCTGAGTCGTACTGAAGTAAGTCATTATTCGCTGGAGATGTGATAGCAACATTATGAAGCTCATCTAACTCATACCCATTATCAACCTTCACATATATCTGTCCCTGAGTAGCATGAGCCCTCACAACATAGCCCATTATAATAGTATGAATAGGTGCTGTTGGTTTTATATTAGTTATTTTACCTGCTGTAGCGCCACTTAAAAACAACATATCGCCGTCAGCCCAAGTTTCACCTTGAAGACTCCCTGTAGTGTTTATACTGCGAACCAATCCACTTGTAGTAACAAACCCTTCTTGGTTGTCGTTTATGGTTTCAGTTACAATTCCTATTGTATCCGCGCTATTTGCATCATTATTAGCTTGAGCTAGGTCTACTTTTAATCTGTTTCCCTGAGCTCCACTTATTCTTACAGCTTGGTAGTTAGCTTCTAATAGGTTTGATCCCGTCTTATTTACTACACGAGTTACCTGCTCTTGACCTATTTGCAATGTAACATTCCCACCTTTTAAACCAAGGTCAGCTGTTCCATCCTGATCATTCCATCTCATTACAGCAACACCAGCTGTTCCAGTTGGCGTTTGATCAAATTCTATTTGTCCTGCTTTGAGTTCAAATTCACCTAAATCAACATCAGACGTAGCACCTGTGTAGGGAACATATGATCCGCCTCCACCACCTGAGTAGTTCGGAACATTTAAGGTATCGTTATTTAAGGTAGCGGGTCCTGACGTACCATTAGTAGTAAGCGTAAGTTTATTTTGCTTAGATGTGCTTAGTTGAGATATCCCTTTGTTAGCAGCACTTAGACCCGTATTTAAAGTAGATATGCTAGCAGATTGAGTATTGGAGATTTTGGATAAAGCCCTAATATCATCAATGTTCTTATTGGCGGTAAGCCCATCAAGTAATTTCTTACCCTGAGGTCCTACCGGTGAATTAGTACGCTTAGATTTAGGCTTGTATGCCATTATTCAGTAATTTCTTCTGTTACTTCTTCAGTTATAGGATAGCCTGCAAAGGCGTGTTTAGGATTCTTAGGTACGACAAGGTTTGCTCCAAAGTCATAAGTTTCAGTTGACATCACATCGTAGTGATATCCATCAGCATAGATAGGTTGTTCGTCTACTACGTCCAAAACTATCAGACCGATTTCAACGACAGCCTGAACGCCTTCTCCGTATCCGTTTTCAGTTAGGATTTGTTTTGCTTCAAGGTCTGCAACTGCTTGCTCCTTGTTCGTGTATGTGAGCTTATAGATTCGTGGTGTCATTATACGTATATTAAAGATGTTCTATTTCTATTTCTTCCGCACATCATTGCTTGGAAAGTTACTTTATTTATATTGAGTGCTTCGCTCGCTTCTATGGTGTTTTTGTAAAAGATACCTGTATTAACGTCTAATAATAGCTTACTTCTTTTATCTGCAATTTTTTGTCGAGTTTCTACCGAATGTAAATACCCTTTTTTCGATTGCATTCTTTTCGCAACGTGTTCAGGACTATGTTTTTTTCCTTTATGTGCTAAACTCATTTTTTGCTTAACCTCATCCGATGTTACTTGTTTTTTACATTCAGTTGAAACGTAATTACAATTAAGGTCTTTTATTGAATTAAAAAATTCTTGCCAATATCGCTCCCTTTCATTAAGCATTTCTACATTGCACAATTCAATGATTTCGTAAGTATGATTTATAGTTCCGTATTTTATTAGCGAGTGGTATAATTTAGTTTGACCTTTACAATTAGTCAGTTTTTTATACCCTCTAAATCTACGTTCTATGTTCATAGATTGACCGATATAAACCTTGCCTTTTGGGTTTGTTATTTTATATATGCCAACACTATTCATTTTAGATAGTTGTTAGGGCGATACATTGGGCAGAAGTTAGTTGGGTTTTCCATACTCCTACTGATTTAGTGTTTGTAAGGAATGGGAATCCACTCCACCAATAGCTGAATGTCAATCTATCTAATGTAGATGGCACACCACCTCCGCTTCCTGCGGTTAAAGGTACTGAGTATTCAACACCATTTATGTACAAAAATACCCCTGTTGATTTCCAAGAAACCGCCATTTTTTTGACATTGTTTACATTGATGCTTACAATTCTCAAATATGTTGAACCGCCACCAACTACTGTACATCGAACTTCATTACCGCCGTAATAGTGAAGCATTACAACATTTAAATCACTTCCGTTGGATAATTGGATAGCTTTCTCTTCAGTACCTTGTAAAGTAGATGCCTCAACGAAAAAAGTTCCCTGACTGGGGTTAAGCAAAGACGAAATACCAGTCTTAGAAATAGAATCTAAATTTCGTGTTACTGAAGCTGATGTAGTAGGTATGTAAGATGTAGCGTATGCGCCAGCTTCGAGTTGCGCTCCCCAAATGTGAACAATGCCAATAGCATCAGTATCAGTTGCGCCTGTAGCATCTACACCGCCAATAATAACATAAGCCCCCGTACCTGCTAAAATAATATTTCCGCTTAGAACTATTCTTTGCCATTCAGTTGTAAGAGTATATTCTTGAGATATACCCGTGTTCCAAGCTGCTGTGTTATTTGTTGTAATTCGGATTGAATTTGCCCCACCTGTTGCAGGTTTTTTAACCCACGCTGAAATCGTGTATGCGGTCAGTGGTGTTATAGGAGTTTGATTGAATCGCACAAATCCACCTGAAGTGAATGTTACTTGGTCTGCGTTTTGAACCCCGCTAGGAGATACTACACTATTTGCGGATAGCGTTGCGTTTACTTTTGTCCAATATGCATTGTCCAATTGCTCACTATACAAAGCCAAATTTGTCCTCTGCGGCTCTACTAACAAACTTGGGCAAGTTCCATTTAAGTAGTCTAAGCGTGGGATGTTAAGGCGTGTT
>JACCDX010413383.1_pt1 | contig 17046 bp, 19 predicted proteins | sample 7449681 | NCBI WGS metagenome assembly JACCDX01 (sample SAMN15323450, study PRJNA562643) | freshwater metagenome | isolation source: river surface water | place: USA:Blue River Watershed | collected 2017-08-18 | reverse complement strand
TTGACTGAACGCCACCACGAGCAGCGCCAGTAGCAAAGTCTTGCATAGCATCTGCAACCCATTGAATGCCATACTTTCTGCCAACAGAAATAGCATCCTGAATCTTTTGTTGGTCAAAGTTTCCTGCCTTTGTTTGAACAGCTTGGAACACTTTAGCCGCATCAGTAGGATTCAAAAGCAAAGCCTTTAGCTTCTCTTCTGTCATGTCTGAGGCTTTTCTTGCCCAGAACTTACTCATCAAAGAAGTGATGGCATATACAGGGCCAGATACAGGGTTATAGATGCGAGAAATAATCTGCTCTGGAGGAATACCTGTTAACTGCTCAATAGGCGTTTTAGGTACTGTTTCACCCTTGAACGGCACATTGGTCAGGTCTTTGTTCAGTCGCTCAGAAACCAAAGCAAAGTCTTGAACCTTTTGTGCGTATGTTGGGCCAAACACCCTGTTAAACACAGCCGCTTTTGTTCTGTCATTCAATGTTGCAACTGGATCACCCGCACGAACAATGTCATCCAACATGAACGAACGAGCCGCATTTACTGCATCCTTATTCGCACCATACTGTTGCATGAACTTGTTGGTGAAGTTGACATCGCTGTACATCTTTGAAACCAACTCTTGAGGGTTTCTAAAGCCACCAGAACTTACGATTTGGTCGCCAGCAACCTTCTTGAATGCTGCATCCAAACGATTTCTCTCTGCCAACAAAGCAGATACATTGTTTGAAGCCGCACGAAGCTCATCCTCTAAGCCTGGCACTAAAGAAACGCCACCTTGATTCTTAGCAAGCCATTTGTTAGCCGCCTTTGGGTCTAAGACATCGTTCTTTAAAGCCGCACGACTAAAGCTGTCGTAGAAGGCATCTCTTGCAACACGAATGCCATCTTCGCCTGTAGCTTTGATAAAGTCATCAACATTAGACTTATTACCAATGATGGCAGGAGCAATCTGTTCAACAAACTTCTTGCGGTCAACAGCCTTCAATGTTTCAGAATTGAATGGCAAACCAACCTTCTGGAAGTAAGAGGCATCTGCATTGCGATAAGCCTGAACAAAGTCAGGATCAAGGTTATCAATGTGACCACCAACTCGTGCTTTCAACTCAGAAAGCAGTCGAATATCAGCGGGTTCGCTTGTTTTGCGCAATTGTTTGTTGATTTCTCGCTTTAAGGAGTCCAAATCTTCTACTGTAGCGGCAGAAAACTTAATTCCACCCTCAGTCATTGGCTTACCTTCTGCGGTCAGAATAGGGCTAGGCGCTACTTCTGCGGGGCGGAATTTAACCTTCACACGATTGTAAATAGATGGGAAAGTCTTAAAGATGTCTGATGCTTGCTCACCAGCTACAAAGTTGTAGATGTCGTCTACCGAATTGGCAGGCAACTCAACATTATTCTGTTTGGCAATGTCAAACGCTTCCGTATAAAGAGGTTTAACAGTCTTATAGGCGGCATCTTCTTTAGCGGCAACCAATGTAGCCACACGCTGTCCAAACGCATTAGGATCAAGCGTAGTGTCTTTAAAGGTGTCTGCAATTTGTTCGTCAATGGTACGAGTTCTACGGGCTTGTGGTTTAGCCAAATCAAGCGGAGAAACATTAACTTTGACCTTTGTTGGGTCGCCAAACAGACGAATCTGATTAGCAGTTAAAGCCTGTTTTGCTTGCTCAAACTGGTTGCCATACTGCGCACGGAACACAGGGTCTTTAGCCGACAAACTTTGGATGAAGTTGTTGATAACAGGATTGTCTGCCAACAAAGAACTAATAGGCATCTGTACTGGTGTACCGCCTGGTGTCTTCAAAGAAACGCTCTGTTGGGCTTTAGCCGCTTTGGTAAGCGTATCCATGAATGTTGGATCAGCAGCGCCTGCGGCAATAAAGATATTGCTAATGCGATTGTCCACATCCTTGAGCAACTCATCTTCAGGAACAGTTCCACGAACTTTGTCCCATTGCGCACGAGCCGCATCAAAACCTTTGTTAAGCACAGGGCCAGATTTAAGCAAAGTTCCCAATGTGTAAGCACCGCCACCACCACCAAGGATGTTGCCAGTGACCTCACCTGCTGTTGGAGCACCTAACTTCTCACCAGCGGCTTTACCTGCTTGACCACCACCTTCAGCAGTAACACCAATAACGCCTTGCTCAGTAGGACGCAACAATGTCTGTCCAAACAAGCCTAAACGCTTTGTAGCCGCCAATGGAGGGAATAGATAGTTCTCAGGAGAGGCAACAGCCTCTGCACCTTTAGCAATCATTTTCTGTCCACCAGTCTGAGGTTCAGCGCCAGTAGTACCCAATGCTTGCATCATGCCTTGGTAAACAGGCTCACGACCTGCTTTAAATGTGTCTACAACACCGCTAGTGGTAGGAGGAGTAGAAACAGTGCCACCAGATGCTCTCATGCCCATAGTGAGAGGATTCACACCAGCTCGTTCTAAGGCAGAAAACAGTAGGTTTGATAGACCAGAAACAGTACCAACAGTTCCTGCCAAGCCTTTTCTAGCACCTTCAGCCGCTACAGCACCAGTGGTCGGAGCAGGTTTACCAGATAACTCTTCTAGTTCAGCGTCTGTTAATGGAACATCGCTTTGATACCGCTTACCATCAATTTCGTAAACCGCCATGATGCTTCCTTATTCTTCAATAACAGTAACAACTTTACCGCTTTTTAGTGTTCTAGTATTGGCTTTTTTCTCTCCAGAACCACCGCTAGTAGGCGTGAACTCTGGGAAATCAAGAGCTTGGTCAACTCGCACCCTATCAAGGTTAGGATTACTGTAAGCCATCTTTCTTTGTGCATCAATTTCTGCACGAGCTTTCTGTATAGAAACCTTCTTAATTGCTTCCAAAGTAGTCTTAATCTTGTTTTGAGTATCAAGAGTAGGAGTAGATGTGAACAAGGTTGCAATGTAGTCAGCAGTACCGCCAAGCAATGCAGGATCAGCACCAGCCGCCTTCAACTCTTTCTGACTTAAATCACCTGCACCAGCAATAGCCTTGGCAAACTGAGTCTGAGCTGCACGATAAGAAGCAAAGTTACCAGTTTTGATAGAGTTTTGAATGTTCTCAAGAGCATTGTCAGCCGCAAAAACCGCTTGGCTTTGAGGTTTAACAGTATCTTGAACTTGTTTTCTAAAGGCTGGAATAGCATCTAAGGATTTATCACCAGGAATTACATTGGTAATCGTGGTCTTTGGCTTCTCAGCTTCAACACGTTTGTTAACTGTGGCTATCTCAGCTTGTGTTAAATCTGCAAAAGGCTTGTTGTACAACTCTTTAGCAATAGCCTCCCTCTCAAATCCAAATAATTGTGCTTTTTCGCCTTTTGTTGTTAATCGACGCAACTCTGTTAAACGAGTGTTCAACATATTCTTAGCACGAGTACGCTCTGGACTTGCTTCAACATTTTCAAGTTGACCAAGTGTGTCTTCCAAAGTGGCAATCTCATTGGCAATCTGAATATCATTAGGAGTTGCTTGTGAACGCTCACGATTAGCCGCTGCCAATGATGCCTGACCTGCCGCCAAACGCTGTTTAGCCTGTGCAATTTCACTCTCTGCTTTACGAGCATAGTCAGCCAAAGCAAAAGCACCTTGTTGGTCGCCCATTTGAGCAAGAGTTTGCGCACCTTTAATCAAAGACTCTGGGTTTGTTTGGTCAATCTGTCCAAGAACAGACTTTCTTGCGCTAATCAATTGAAGTTGTGGGTCTTGAACACCCATAGCACCACCAATGGCAGTACCAAGACCTTTAGCTCCTGCATAGGTCATTGCCGCACCACGAGCCGCAGGATTTAAGTTAGCAAGGGCAATACCCTCATTCATTGCACCAACTCGTTGTTGCTCACCATACATTTCGGGGCTTAGACCGAAGAGGCTTCCAATCATACTTTCTGCCATGATATTTCCTTAAGAGAATAAGCCGCCAAACACATTACCTGCCGCAGTACCAAATGCAGGTGAAGCACCCAAGCCACCCAAAAGTGAAGCGTATGGGTTATTGGTAGCCGCTTGACCTGTAGCCAATTGTGTACTGTACTCAGCACCTGCCAAGCCTAAACGACCCACATTAGCACCTGCTGTAGCCGCTGTTTGACCAAGTTGCGCACCCATTGTGAGTGGTTGCTGACCTGCGGCTTCAAGAGCCTGTACTTGACCCAAAGCAGTTGTATAAGGAGCGTAAGCGGCTTGTTGACCTGCGTAGTAGTTGCCCATTGTTTGAGCACCAGTACCCAAGAGTCCAGCACCAAAGGCAACTTGTTGTTGACCAGCTTGTTGAGCTTGAGCCGCCAATTGAGCCTCTTGTTGCGCACGAGCGTTAAACAATGCCTGCAATTCAGGAGTAGTAGCACCCAAGTTACCACCTTGGGCAACAGATAAACCACCACGGCCTTGTTGTTGCAGTTTGTTTTGCAGATTTGCCAACTCCAACTCACGGCTAGGTTGCAACAAAGCCATCTGTTGATTTAGATAGTTCTGAGCAACTTGTTCTGGAGATTGAGCAATGTATTGATTACCCAAGTTAAACAAGTTCTGAGCGCCTGTCTGCAAAGGAGCAAACTGTTGTTGTGCCGCTTCTGCTTGAGCCAATCCTTGATTACCCAAAGCAACTAAACGATCTTGAGCCTGCAAAGCACCAGGACTTAGTGTGTAACCTGCGCTAGTAATCTGACCAGTTACAGGATCAACCTTGAACTCGGAAGTGCCGAATCGTGTTGTCATTCCAACAGGACGGAACTGGGCCGCTTGTTTAGCAGCAGCAGTTTCAGCATCAATTCTCTGTTGAGCAGCTTGAGCCGCTTCACGAGATGTTTGCTGTTGGAGAAGTCCTCCACCCAATGTCAAGCCACCTGACAACAAAGAACCCAATTGAGAAGCAGTAAGACCTTTTAAACCTGTTGTAGCCGCTGTACCAAGAGCAGTTCCTACTCCTGTGCCAACACCAGTTCCCAAGCCTGTTCCTACACCAGTACCGACACCTGCTAATGTAGTTCCAAGACCTGTGCCAACACCTGTACCTGCACCAGTAACTAAACCTGCACCTGTACCTGTTCCCAATCCTGCGCCAGTAGTAGATAGACCTAAACCACCAGCACCAGTAGTCAAGCCTGTACCACCACCCATGCCAGTAACAGCACCACCTAAAGCACCTGTTAAAGCACCAGTACCGCTACCACCAGTAAGGTTTGTCAAAGTGCTAGTCAATGCTCCTGTAGACAAAGCATTGGCAAGAGAGGTAGCCCCCGCAGTACCACCTGCACCACCTAGAGCCAAGTCTAGTTGAGCAAGTTCACCCATTGTCAAACCTGTAGAACCAACAGTTCCTGCGGTAGCACCACCACCAAACAGGCTATCAAAGCCACCACCAATGCCACCAAACAATCCTGCCGCACCCAAGATAAATGGTAGCATTGAATTGTCAACAGCTTGAGTCTTACCAGTGCTTACAAACTCACCAGTAGGTGCATAGTTCGTAATGCCAGTTCCAGTTGCTACTTGATCGTTAACACCACCAGTAGTTTTATAAACAGAAACACTCTCAATGCCACCAACTTGTTGGTCTTCACCAGAACCAGTTACTTGATATTGAGGTTGAACCCATGTGTCACCAAGAAGTTTGGCTTGACCAGGAGGAATTGTAGCCGCTACTCGTGCAGCTACTTCACCCTCTGAAACACCTACTGCTTGAGCCATTTGTGCAGGGCTAACTCCAGCGATCTCCATCGCATTAGCAATTTCAGAATCAGAAGCATTGGGATTAGCCTGAAGCCATCCAAGAATGTCGGCAGTAGTTACAGCCATGATTGTTTTCCTTTAGAGATTGGCAGCATCGAGTCGTGCTTCAAGTGATTCAATTATCGCTTGTTGTTCTTGAATAGCAGCAGTCAATGTCGCTACTAAGAAACTGGTGTCGATGCCTTGATAGACAGGCGCTTCTCGCTCGCCCATCACAGCTTCAACAGCGGGAGTCAACTCGTTGCCTTCCTCGTCATATGTGGCTGGGACAGCGGGGCTGACCTCGTACTGCTCAATGCGCGTTGCGTCCTTTTCACCGATCACGCAGCCAGGCACTACTTCAGCCAATTCGTGAGCGATGAAACCTTCACCATCAGAGCCGTCAGCATTCCATTTGTAAGTGACTGGCCTGAGTTGAGCCACTTTAGACAATGCACCTGTCATTGGTGCAATGGTGTTCTTTAGGCGGTAGTCGGAAGTCGTGTTGTAGGAAGTGTTTGATCCATCAGTAGTGATAGAACCTCGAGCCGTGCCGCTTGTGCCATCACGGAAATAGATGTGATACCTAGTCCCGCTAGTGCCTGCATTCCAGCTATCAAAAACCTCATAATCAGATGCTGAAGTTTTTATCACCATGCCAAAAGTGCCGGAAGCATCAATGGCAACTTTAGATGACCACCCTATTCCAGCTCCATTGTTCTCAGTACCCACCAGCAAATTACCGTTAGAGGTGACACGCATTCGCTCTGTGTCGTTTGTGCCAAAAATCAACGGCTGGTTGTCTCTCAGATATACATATGCTGGGCCAGAAGTTGTTTGTGAAATGTCCAAACCAGTATTAGAGCCACCAGTTACACGAACGCTAGCAAATGATGAATGACTAACTTGAAGACCACCACCAGTTGCAAAGGTAGGCGTAGCTGTACCAATACCCACATTTCCAGTTGTGTAGTAAATGTTTGAACCGCTAGTTGTCCATTGGCTTGAGCCACTAGCTGTAGACCAAGACAAAGTTCCAGTACCATTTGTAGTCAATACCTGATTGCTAGTTCCATCTGCACTTGGAAGTGTCCAGGTTACATTGGCAGCAATGGTATCTGGTGCTTTAAATGACACATAGTTAGTGCCATTGTCAGTATCTTCATACAGCTTGATGTTAGAACCTGCTGTAGAAGTACCTGCAACATCCACAGAGCCTGTGAAAGTAGCACCACCAGTATCACTCAATGTTGCACCAGTAGAGTTCTGAATCAACTTACCTGTAGTGCCATCAAAGCGAGCAAAGGCATTGTCGGTTGCAGAAGATGGGCCAACCACATCGCCTGATCCACCACCACCAGTAGCCGCAATAGTGATTCCACCTGCGCTATTGGTAACAGTAATTCCAGAACCTGCTGTCAAAGTAGCTTTGGTCAGAGTGTTGCCAGTAGAGTTACCAATCAACAATTGACCATCTGTGTAAGAAGTCTGTCCTGTACCACCATTGGCAACAGGCAAAGTACCTGTTACACCTGTAGATAAAGGCAAGCCTGTAAGGTTAGTAGCAGTCCCGCTAGAAGGTGTACCCAAAGCACCACCATTCACGACAGCCGCACCCGCAGAACCAACATTCACAGCCAAAGCAGTAGCAACACCAGTACCTAAACCAGATACACCAGTTGCAATTGGCAAACCAGTCAAATTGGTTGCTGTACCGCTTGATGGAGTACCAAGCACACCACCATTAACCACAGGAGCGCCAGAAGAGCCTACATTGACCGCTAGAGCCGTTGCTACGCCTGTTCCCAGACCTGACACACCAGTAGCAATTGGAAGCCCTGTAGCGTTCGTTAAAGTGGCGCTAGAAGGTGTACCAAGAGCAGGAGTTACAAGAGTAGGTGAGTTAGCAAAGACAAGCGCACCGCTACCTGTTTCATCAGATACGGCAGTAGCCAAGTTTGCTGAACTAGGAGTAGCCAAGAAAGAAGCCACCCCCGTACCCAAACCACTCACACCAGTACTGATTGGCAAACCAGTAGCATTTGTCAAAGTAGCAGAAGCAGGCGTACCCAAAGCAGGAGTTACCAAGGTTGGACTATTGGCAAACACCAAAGCACCAGAACCAGTTTCATCTGTTACGGCAGAAGCAAGATTAGCACTTGAAGGTGTACCTAAGAATTCCGCTACACCAGTACCAAGACCTGAAACACCTGTTGAGATCGGCAGACCTGTAAGGTTAGTTGCTGTACCAGAAGATGGAGTTCCCAAGGCGGGAGTCACTAAAGTAGGGCTGTTTGACAGAACAACAGAGCCTGTACCTGTAGATGAAGTAACACCAGTACCACCATTTGCAACAGGAAGAGTGCCTGTAATGTCGGCAGTAGAGATATCCAAAGCATCCCATGAGGCATCAGTGCCATTACTCTTCAAATACTTACCTGAAGCAGATGCTTGGCTTGGCAACAAGTTATTCAAAGCAGCATTGGCGGTAGAAGCGCCTGTACCACCATCAGCAACCGCTAAGTCTGTAATACCAGTAATCGAACCACCAGTAATATTGGCAGAAGCATTGTCTGTTTTGGTTGCTACAGCAGTTGCAATGTTGTTGAACTCTGTATCAATCTCAGTACCCTTGACAATCTTTAGAGGATTGCCAGGCGACAGGTTGTCTTTTGATGCAAAGTTTGTGGTCTTGGTGTAATTTGACATAGTTTACCTCTTAGCCCATTTTGCCATCTTTGGCTTGAATTTCAATCTTTTGTAGAGAAAATGAAACCCCGTTAATGGTAGTTTCATACCCAGTCTGGACAATCTTTCCTGCACCAGAAGCATTTGCAGTTAGCGTTTTGATCGGAACACCACTTGTGTACTCAGCAATGTTGTATTCAGCAGTGCCATACTCATAACTTGTTTGTGAAGGAATATAGATATTCTCTGCACGATAAGCTCCTGAGTAATCAAAGCCCCAATTGATCGTCAAATACTGGTTAGAGCCACCAATCACGATGGCAGTAACATTCTTCAAAATGGAAATCTGGTTAGGATTACCCAAGTCGGCATTGTTTGTGTAATAAGCAAAGCGATAAGTTGCTGTGTCATCAAGATAAGTGTCGTACTTACCAATGTATCCATTCTTACCAATGTACAAATCACCATTTCTCAGTGATTTTAGGCAAGTTGGAGCAATTGAATCCCACTTGGTTACACGAGAAGCACCATCTTGCAAGGATTGCTTAGTATCAAAGCAATAAACTTGGAAAGATGCAGGTAAAACAAGCAGATAAAAGGCTTCTTTTTCTGAGTAAACAGACTTTAAATTAGCCAATGTTTCGCTTGCCAACGATGAAGCAAGGTCAAAACGAACATTCTTGGAGAGGTCACGCAATGGAGCAGACTTCTCTTGAATTGTCCTCATCAATGAACGAACACCTGAATCTGACAAGAAAACAACATCAGAACCAATGCTCTGAATTGAATCTCTTGCGATACATCCAATAGAACCTACTGTGTCGCTCAGAACGATTCCCGCAGGAGTAGAAGCTCCTGAATAAACAAGAATCTGCCGCTTACCAAAGATAAACAAGAAGTCATTGTGAGCAGCCAAGCCCATCACTTCATCAGCACCATTAGGCCACACACGAGAAACGTCCAGAGAGCCTGAAGTACCACCAGACCATACATGACCTGCAATCAGGTCAGAAAAGCTGATAGTGACCTTATCTGTGGCTGTATTAGCCACCCACAGACGACCAAATGCAGAGATGCAGATGTTTGCTTGTGGAACAGTACCAACAGAGCCTGATTTCTCAGAAACTCTGCGATAAGTAGTAGTACTTACAGCAGGATCGTAAATCAACGCATCGTGACCAGTCTGGAAAAAGTAAGCAATCCCATTAAGAGAAGCACATTGCCAGTTACTTGCAGTAATAGTAGGAGCAGTACCACCACCACCATAGGTCAACTCAGTCACCGCATTAGAAGTGCCAAGTTTGAAAATCTTGTTGTTGCCTGCAAACAGAACTGTAAGAGTTCCGTCAGTTTGAACCAACTCATGGATCACGCCAACATCATTAGCGCCAAGGTTTCCAGAAGAGGAATTTACCTTTGACCAACCTTTTCTAGCGCCAATACGACCATATTGATCCAAAATGCAGTTAGTGGCAACCAAAGCAAAGCCAGCACCCAAATCAAGAGGTGAATCTTCAGTATTCAGGCCATAGAAGCCTGGTGCTGAAAGACTATAACTTTGTAATGGAGATGCCATTAGACTGCCTCAAAGTTAGATTCTTCAGGATAGCGAGTACTCTCTGTTGCAATTGCATCAGACAACATACCCCTGAACAAAGCATAAGCCTCTGAACTAGATGTACCGCCATCCTCACCACGCTCAATTAAAGCACGAGCATAGGCGCTTTGCGTCACCAAGTAGTCCAAGACCTTCACAGTTGTTGAGTCAGAAGACAATGCTGCTTGAGGAACAATTACATCAAACAATATTGTGTAAACGCCATCAGGAATTGGGTACAAATCAATCTTTGTGTCGCCACTAGAATCTACGCCATTAAAGCAGTATTGAGATGGGATGCCTTGAACTGGCGTAACAAAGTTCAACTTGCGGTTCATGTTCGTGAAAGGAACATCGCCCATCACAACATTGCTAGTTGTGTTCAAGGAGTCCATAACACGGAACTTTTGACCAACACCAGTCAAAGCATAAGAATGTGTGCCACCAGTAGTAGTAACTGTTACTGTTTGTGAGAGGCAGTTCCAAGTATAGGAATCCTCAATTTGGCGCTTGGCATCATTGACAAACTTGCCAATCAAAGAAGAATAGGTTGTTTCACCAACAGTAGAAACAGTACTCTCACGCAAGCGCACAAGCACATCGTTAACTAATTCTAAGTAGGTCATGATCGTTGTGCCCCATTAATCTCAAATGTGCAAATAAAAGTATAGGAACTTCCAGCTTCAGTATTCACACGAATCTGATCGCCTTCTTCCAACACAATATAAGCACCGCCATCAAACTTCAAATATTCTTTTGATGTCAAAGAATACTCAAACAAAATATCGTAAGAAGCAGTCGTACTTGCGTCATACCATTGAGCCGTGAAGTGCTTGGTAGACCCAGAAGCATTGTGGGCGTACAAGAGATTGAAGAGGGCGTAATATCCCGTTGGTACTGTGTAAACAGTAGTCAGCGTAGCGGCTGTGGGTTCAACTCCAACGGATACTGCTCTCACTTCTTATTCCTCTTAGAGATCGCTGCAGCTTTTGCTTTAGCGTCTTCCTTGGACGATGCACCCCAAGCTCTAAGAGATAGAAGGAGTCGGGTAGGCTTCCCATCTTTCATCTCAGCGCCAGGCATATTGCCCATTCGTGCTAAAAAGGATGCCCTACGAGGGTTATCTCCCGACTTTACTGGAGCCTTTAAATTGCCACCAGTTTCTGCATTATACGATGCTCTTCCTTTGGCATTCAAGCCCCCTTTAGGGTTTTTTCCTGCTTTTGTTTGCCAAACTGAAGATTTCATTTCTTAACCTTTTTTGGAGGTGTATGAGTAAGGTTGCGGCTAGATGATGTGTGCTTTGCACCAGTCATCAAAACGCCACCTTCTTTGTGGACAGGCCCCTTGTAAACCTTGCCATCAGGTAAATAGTGAGTTGCTGTTTTACTCATCACTTTGCCTTTTTAGGTTTCTTTGCAGTCTTAGCCGCAGCCTTAAAAGCCGCATCAGTAGGAGCGCCTTTAGAACCTACCTTGCGCATCTTTTCGCCAGAACCAGCTTTAATTCGCTCTTGTTTGGCATTGATGTTAGCGTAAAGACCTTGTTTCATTTCTTCTTCCTTGGCTTGCTCATGCCTGCCTCAGACAAAGCAATGGCAATGGCTTGTTTAGGCTTTTTAACAACAGCGCCACCCTTGCCAGAATGCAGAGTTCCAGCCTTATACTCACGCATGACTTTGCTGATCTTGGCCTCTGCTTTGGTCTTTTTCATTTCTTGGCTTTCTTTGCCATGTTCTTGGCAGTACGCTCACCACGTTTTGGCATGGGTTTACCAACAGCAATCATTATTGCCAATGGCATAGCCTTCTTTTCCTTCTTAGGCATTTTGGCGCTAGTCATTTTGGTTTTTCCGTACATAAGATCACCTTATAAGTTTGGTTGCAACAAAAGAAATGATACCGCCTACGACAGAAGCGATAGCCATACCTACAAAGAAGCCGCCTTTAGACCGATTAGCCATCTCTAAAAGCGCTTTAATATCTTGGCGAAGTGCGTGGACTTCTAATTGAAGAGCCTCAACTTGGGCTTCCAATTTACCGAATTCTCGTGGATCAATCTCAGACATTTTCAACTACCTTCTTGGGACGACCCATTTTCTTGGGTGGAGCTGTAAACTCCAAAGGTTTTTCTTGAGTTTCGACAACTTCTTCTGTGTCTATTCTCACATAACCTTGATGACCTTTCATTGAGTCAATGTCATGTTGATAGGTAAAAGTGACTGTTTGTCCACTTGTTAAACACTTAAAGGTTGCCATAAGAACTCCATTAAAAAGGGGGTTATTAGCCCCCTTTTATTAGACCATGCGAACTACAACAATATCCATTGTTGCGGATGCCAAGTCAACTGTTGAACCAGATTCATTTTGAATGCGGAACTTGATTGTGTTAGCGGCAGAAACATAACCTGTTACTGTCAAACCTACCAAATCAACAGCCAAAGATGAGCAGAGAACCATGTCGCCCAAAGCAACACCAGGTACTGTGACATCATCTGTTTCGCCAGCGCCATCGACCAATGAACCAGCGTTCAATGTGCAAGTTACTGCCCATGTATCGCTGAACAAGCCACGGAACTGGTCGTTACCACGACGAGTTACTACCGAAGATGCGGTTGCCATAATAAATTCCTCCTAGATTAAGAAAAAATCCCCCCACCCGAAGGCGAGGGGAAAGTGGCAACAATTAGGCTGGAACTGCCAAAGCAAAAGCACCAGAAGCGTTAGCAGCAGAGCTAGTAGCGCTTGTACGCAGTGCTTTCACACCATAGATTGTGTCAGCAGTGAACAATGTACCAAGGTACTCTTGTTTGTACTGAGTCTGTGAGCGGATGCCCAACTGCTCAACCAAGACCATAGAGTCTTTGTGGCCCATCAAGCAGATGCGGTCAGCGCCAGAAGAACCAGCACCAAAGTCAGCATTAGATGTGGCGAACACAGCCATGCCGTACAGTTGACCGATTTCACCATTGCGGATTGCATTGCCGTTACCGACAAATGCTTGCTCAGTGTAACGAGCCAAACCCATCAAAGTGTTGCGGCTTGAGGGAGGGATGATGAAGAAACGACCATCCATAGGAATGTCGTTGTCATCCAAACGCTGAATAGTGCGACGAATAGCAGCATCGGTCAAAGCAGCGGCATTGGAGGTAGAGCTGTTATAAGCAGTTGTACCATCAGAGCCGATGTAAGCCTTTGTTGTAGAAGTAGCAGTAGCGTAGTCATCAGTACCAACTGTAGCGCCATTGAAGGCACGACCCAATTGAACCAAGTCTGTATCGATGCGTTTAGCCAAAGCATAACCAGCGTCTTCTGTGTAGAAAGAACGCAGTGATGTCAGGGCTTGAACTTCAACGATGTCTTCGATCAAACGGCTGTATTCATAGTGCTTGTTGATCAACACTTGAATGTTGGTGTCGCTCTCTGCAATCAGAGTAACGGCATCAGTAGCGGCTTTGGCAGAAGCAGAACCACGAGCTGGGCTAGGGATGTTAACAGTGTCACCCTTTTTGCCTTTGAAAGACATCTTCTTGACCAAGTTGGCCAATACGAGGTTCTTTTTATAGGCGGCAACAATTTCATCACTCCAAATCTCTGGAATGAAGTTAGCTGCGGATGTTGTGGTAACGCTATTTGTTGGGGAAAAGGCGGTATTTGCCATGATTAAATCTCCTAAAAACGATGTTTAACGAACCCGTTTCTCTATGTACGCTTGCATGATTTCATCACTTAAAGCGGCATATCGTTCTGGGTCTTTCAATTGAAGCTGAATAAGGTCAGCCCTACGATAAATTTTCTTTGATGATTCACCAGAACCACCTACATCTACACCTACTGCCTTTAAGTTCTGCTTGCGAGTTGCCTCACCCTCTTCACTTACTTGGCGACTTTTTACAGTCCGTAGTTGCTTATATGTAGAAATCAATTCATTGGCAGAGTCGAAATCATATCCAGCATCGGCTTCTTGAAAGAGCTTTAAGCGAACAGGGCTAGACTTCACCCAATTTGCAAACTCCTGATCTTTTGCGATATCGCCAAAATCGGGATGCTCTTGCGCTAACCTTTGCTGAACTTGCACCTTTTTCATCTCAAGGGTCGCTAGGCGAGCCGCTTGAACGTCAGGGTGATTGTCAACAGTCCTTTGAATTGCTTTCTGTGGATTCTCAAAGAAATCTACTTCAGGCTCTTCCTGCTTTGTCTGTTGCTGTTTAGACACCAGGTTCTGTTTGATGAGTTCATCAGCCAATCTTCGGACTTCGCCTACTTCTTGTGCCTGCTTTCCAATGAGCTTTTCAGCCTCTTGGTGCATTCTCACAATCTCGTCTACGCTTTTGTCCCTGTATTTTTCAGGAAGCTCAGACTTAGCCTCTATCTTCTGCTCTTCGATCTCTAATTCACCAAACTCTTCTTTGTCATCATCAATCAACATACTTTTTTCCTTTTTCCTGCCGTCAATCGGTTGTAGGACATTCAACTCGGCACTATTGCTTATGAGTTGGCTTTTTGCTCCGCTTTTAGCTTATCTGTGTGGCTCTTACCAAACTTACTGTAAGCAGTAGGAAAGGAACCAGACCAACCTTCTAATCTAAAAGCAGGTGCGGATAAAATGCGATGAGTTTCCTCACCACACTCACATACTAGAGTTGTTGCCTCATAATCAACAAATCTGTCTGTTTTATGCCCGTTTGCACAGGCGAATTCATACATTCTTTTCATTTAAGTCCTCAAACGCTCTCTCGCTGACTTGTTTCAAGTTTTTCAGCCAAATAAGTATTGATAACTCACCTTTGCGAAATTGTAGAGTCTTTTCATCTGCAATTGTCGAAATATTATTCAAAGGCTCTATCATTTTGTCAACATCTTCCATTAATTCTATCCACCCTTGTGTGGACATCATTGAGAAACGCTCTTCGTAATAAGTCTGAAGCTCTTTGTTCATTGCTTAGTCATCTGTTTTTCAACGATCTTGGCTTTATTCTTAATATCAGCCTCTTTGAGTAGCAAATCTGCAACTTTTACTCGTTTGTCAAACTCACGAGCCGCTAAATCTGCCTCATTTGGTAGATTCTTGGTTGTAGCAGCCATGCTCTTAGCCTGCAACTCAATAGGCATCAGTTGAGCCTCTGTCAACAACTTCTGAGCCTCTGCCTTATTCTGTTCTGCTTGAGTCGTTTGGACAGCAATCTGGGCTTGTGCCAGTTGCATAGCCAATTGTTGTTGCATTTGAGCTGCTTGTTGAGCTTGTGGATCACCAGAAGCCATCTTGTCTAGCATCTCAATCAACTCATAGCGGTTTGACAGAGAGGAATTAGCCATGATTCCCTTGAGAATGATTGGCAACACAGGAGTGTTAGGGCCAAGAGTCTGCAAGAGAGAGATGAATTGCTGTTGTTCATGCTCACGAGCAATGATTCCCAATGCGGCAGTCGGAATAAACTTCATGTCCACAGTAGGATAACGCTCTGGGTCGAACTGCATATAGCGATAAGCGGCTTTGGTGATAAAGGGGATCATAAAATCCTCTTGAAAGTTCACCAAGGTACGCTTGTATTTCTTGATAATCGAGGCTACAGCCATCGAAATACCACCTTGACCTGCATCACGGGATACAGCAGATACCATTCCTTGTGAATCTAGCGTACCAGTAGCCTGTAAAAGCATACGCTCAAACTCTTTAGCAGTAGTCAGGTTAGAGCCATCAGTATTGCCAAACTTGAATGGGAACAGAATCTCATTAGGATTGCCGTTTGTCAGGATAGCCTTACCTGGCTTTACTTCAAACTTAGCACCACGAGGCAAACGAGTAGCATCCATAGCCATCATTGGGCTTGTAGTCAGCGCCAAAGAGTCTAAGTGGCTACGAACTTGGGCATCAATAGCCTTCTGTGAGTTGTAAGCCTTCTCGACAGTACCACGACCCAACAAGCGATTAGGAACTGTATCATCCTGATACGCAAGGATTGGGCGGTCTTTCATCATGTATGGGTTCTTTTCTGCTTTCAGAAGAACACCATCATTGGCAATCACGACAATTGCTTCGACCAGATCGGCATATTCGTCTTGTACTGAGTCTTCAGGGAACAAGTCCTCTACTTCAGCACCATCTTCGATTTGGTCAAGATACTCACGAGGAACAAGACCATAGTAGGTCAACAGTTTGACTTTATCGTCTTCAAACTGAGTAATCTGTTGAGTAGGCTCTAAGTCTGTGTCCATAGAGTCAGTGCCGACTTCTACCTTGCGATAGATGCCATCTTCCTGACCTTTAACAATCTTATGGATAGAGACATACTTCTCTACTGCCACACCCATACAGTCATCAATCGATGTGCCATTAGGGTCAAACAAGAAGTTACGAGGATTAACAGGAACAATCTTTACTGCAATTCGGTCTTTTTCTACGACACCAATAGCCGCTTGTCCAACTTGGCCAGGAATAGGTTGAGTAGAAGGAACATAAACCTTCTCTGTTTTGACAACAATCTCACCGATACCAGTACCATAGAGTTCAGCAAGAAGCTCAATCTGGTCAATAGACTTACGAATCTTATCGACCTTAAAGTCTTCCATCAGTTGAGCCTTGATAGCTGCAACATCTAAAGGATTGTTATTGACATCACGAATATCGTCTTGGATGTCAAAGAATTCACCTTGACCAAAGATAGCTTCCATGATCTCGGCATGGCGTGTTTCTACAGCTTGTTGGGTAGCGGGAGTGACAATTCGGCTACGCTCGGAATCACGAGTCTTGTCTTCAGCAGCCCATTCACCAGTAAAGATACGCTCGTATTCCAACCAGTCATCCAGATAGTTAGTATCTCGGTATTGTCTCCACCGATCACAGTGGTCAACAACGAAGGAAACCAGTTCCTTATCTGAATCGCTTGGTTCTTGGAATTCCATTCTATACCCCTGAAATAATATCTATCGGTTGCCAATCCTCATTGTCATCTTCTTCCATGTAAGATGTAACAGCTAGTTGGTCAATGTAACTAAGGGAGTCAGGCAAGTCATCGTGAACACCTTGAGCAGGGAACAGAATTA
>JACCDX011104633.1_pt1 | contig 17047 bp, 9 predicted proteins | sample 7449681 | NCBI WGS metagenome assembly JACCDX01 (sample SAMN15323450, study PRJNA562643) | freshwater metagenome | isolation source: river surface water | place: USA:Blue River Watershed | collected 2017-08-18 | reverse complement strand
GCCGGGAGCTGCTGGAGGGGGTGCGGCGCGGGGCGCGCACCAGTGGTGAAGGGATAGCCTCCGTGGGCTGTGCCGGAAGCCACAGACCACCTCGATAAGCCCACCCCGCAGAGCTGCGGCCCCCTCAAGGGGCGCTCCCGGGCGACCGGCCAAGCCGGATCGCCGGGAGTTGCTGGAGAGAGTGCGGCGCGGGGCGCGCCAGGCGTGAAAGGATCGGCTCGGCGGGCCTGGGCCTCAGCTCAAGCGGAAGGTGGACACCACCTCGCTGAGGCGGCTGGCCTGCTCACGCAGGCTTTCGGCGGCGGCGGTGGACTGCTCCACAAGCGCGGCGTTCTGCTGGGTCATCTTGTCCAGGTCGGCGACGGCCAGGTTGACCTGGCCGATGCCTTGGCTCTGCTCCACGGCGGCGGTGCTGATCTCGCCGACGATGTCCGTCACGCGCTGCACGCTGGCCACGATCTCGGTCATGGTGCCACCGGCTTGCTCCACCAGCCGCGCACCGGCCTCGACCTGCGTCACGCTCGCGCCGATCAGCGACTTGATCTCGCGGGCGGCTTCCGCGCTGCGCTGCGCCAGCGTGCGTACCTCGCCGGCCACGACGGCGAAGCCCCGCCCCTGCTCGCCCGCCCGCGCCGCCTCGACGGCGGCATTGAGCGCCAGGATGTTGGTCTGGAAGGCGATGCCGTCGATGGTGCCGATGATGTCGCCGATCTTGCGGCTGGACGCGTGGATGGCGGTCATCGTGTCGACCACCTGCGTGACCACCGCCCCGCCCTGCTGCGCGACCTGCGTCGCCGAACTGGCCAACTGGTTGGCCTGGGCTGCGGAGTCGGCGCTGTGGCGCACGGTGCTGGTCAGCTCCTCCATGGCGCTGGCCGTTTCTTCGAGGTTGGACGCGGCCTGCTCCGTGCGCCCGCTCAGGTCGGCGTTGCCGGAGGCGATCTCGCGGCTGGCGGTGGAGATGTTGTCGACGACGCCGCGAACCTGGCTCAGCGCATGCCGCAGCGCATCGCGCATCGCGTCCACGGCGCGCAGCAGCTGACCCGTCTCGTCGTTGGCGTAGCTGCGCTGCGGTTCGCCGGTCAGGTCCATGTCGGCGATGGCACGCGCGGAACGCTCGGCCTCACGCAGCGGCCCGGTGATGCTGCGCGACAGCAGCACGCTCAGCACGCAGCCGACGGCCAGCGCCAGGCCCGTACAGAGCACCAGCGCCCACACGGTGCGCACCCGCAGCGCCTCGACCTTGGCGGCTGACTGGTCCAGCGCCGCACGCTGGCCTGCGGTCAGCTCGGCCACGGAGTCCAGGTAGCTCTTGGAGGCCGGGTCGAAACGCTCCGTGAACAGCTTGGCCGCGCCTGCTGCATCGCCGGCAGACTTGGCCTTGCTGACCTCCTCACGCGCCGTCAGATAGGCCTTGCGCAGCTCGCCGATGCGGGCGAACAGCTCGCGCTCGGCCGGCGTGTCCAGAGACGCCTCGATCTGCTTTTGCAGCTCGGTGGTCTCCTTGATGGCCGCCGCCGTGGCCGGCGCGAAGTACTCGATCAGCGACGGATCGGAGCTCTTGGCGATGGCGGCGGCGCGCTGGACACCGGAGCTGGTGTTGCGCATCCAGTCGGACGCAGCACGCTCCACCATCAGGCTGTTCTGCAGCATGTCTGCCATCTCCGCGCCCACGGCGCGCAGCTGCCAGACCGCGATGACGCTGCTCAGCAGCGACAGGCCGAGGATGGCGGAAAGCACCAGCGCGAGCCGGCGGCCGATGGATCCCGTGCGGGCTGACGAAGTCGAGGACATGCGATTCTCCAAAGGCTCGCGAAGCTGACGCGAACCTGTCTGCAATAAAACCCTGCATGTTCCCGCGCTGACGGCATCAATGACAGTGCCACCCCCTGGAAAACCCGAATGACCGCCAAGTGCGTCACGAAAGTTTCTTCACGATGCAGCAACCCAGGAAGGTGGCGGGCCAGCCCCGAGAATCCCGCCATGCCCGCCACCCTCACCGGCCAACTCGTCGTCGCCATCTCCTCCCGCGCCCTGTTCGATTTCGAGGCCGAGAACCAGGTCTTCGAAGCCGCCGATGACCATGCCTACATGGCCTTGCAGCAACAGCGGCTGGACGAGCCGGCGCCGCCCGGCGTGGCGTTCTCGCTGGTCGAGAAGCTGCTGGGCTTCAATGCGGGCGAGACGCCTCGGGTGGAGGTGGTGGTGCTGTCGCGCAACGACCCCATCTCGGGCATGCGCGTGTTCCGCTCGGCGCGGCATTACGGCCTGGGCATCGAGCGCGGCGTGTTCACGCGCGGCGCTTCGCCCTGGCGCTACCTGCGGCCGCTGGGGGCGCAGCTGTTCCTGTCGACCAACGAAGGCGACGTGCGCCAGGCGCTCGGCGCCGGCGTGGCGGCGGCGCGCGTGATGCCGCATGCGGCGCGGGCATCGGCGGCGCACCCCAACGAGCTGCGCATCGCCTTCGACGGCGACGCCGTGCTGTTCTCCGACGAAGCCGAGCAGGTCTTCCAGCGCGATGGCCTGGACGCCTTCCGCGAGCACGAGAGCTCGCGCGCGCACCTGCCGCTGCCGGCCGGCCCGTTCAAGCCCGTGCTGGCCGCGCTGCAGCGGCTGCAGCAGACGCCGTCGGGCGGCATGAAGGTGCGCACCGCGCTGGTCACCGCCCGCAGCGCCCCGGCGCATGAGCGCGCCATCCGCACGTTGATGGACTGGGACATCGCCGTCGACGAGGCCATGTTCCTCGGCGGCCTGGCCAAGGGAGAGTTCCTGCGCGAGTTCGAGCCGGACTTCTTCTTCGACGACCAGATGGGCCATGTCGAGAGCGCCGCCGCCCATGTTCCCGCCGGCCAGGTGACGGCGGGCATCGTCAACGCCGGCTGAGCGCGCCTGCTTCTGCCCAGCCCCAGGCGCCACGCCGGCGGTCGTCGATGACGAACGCCAGCCGCCGCGCCTGCCCACACAATCGCCGCCATTCCAGGAGATCCCCATGTTCCGTCTTTCCCTCGCCGCACTCGCGGCGGCCCTGTGCGCCACCGGCGCCTGGGCCGGCACCAACGGCTTCTATCGCCAACCCGCACTGCACGGCGACCAGGTCTATCTGGTCGCCGAGGGCGACCTGTGGCGCGCACCACTGCAGGGCGGCGACGCCCAGCGCCTGACGACGCACGCCGGGCAGGAAAGCCAGCCCGCCGTGTCGGCCGACGGGCAATGGCTGGCCTTCACGGCCCAGTACGACGGTGGCACCGAGATCTACCTGATGCCCACCGCCGGTGGCCCGCCGCGCCGCCTGACCTGGGAGGGCGGCGGCATGCGTGTGTGGGGCTTCAGCGCCACAGGTGAGGTCATCTACACCTCGCTGGATGCCCGCCCCGGCGCGCAGCTGTTCGCCATCGACGTGAAGACCGGCCAGCGCCGCCAGCTCCCCGTCGGCCAGGCCAGCGACGGCGCGCTCAGCGCCGACGGGCGAACGCTCTACTTCACCCGCAGCGGCCTGCGCAGCGACAACGCACGCCAGTACCGCGGCGGCGCCATTGCCCGGCTGTGGGCGCTGGACCTGACCGGCAGCGCCGAGGCCCGCCCGCTGCTGCCCGAAGGCAACAACGACCGCCGACCGCTGCCCTACGGAGCGGCCGACGGCGAGCGCATCGCCTTCCTGTCCGACCGCGATGGCAGCGTCAACGTCTGGTCCGTCAACGCGCAGGGCGGCGACCTGCGTCAGCACACCACGCACAAGGGCTGGGATATCCGCCACGCCGCCATCGACGGCAGCCGCGTCGTCTACGCGCTCGGCGCAGACCTCTACACCGTCGACCTGGCGCAGGCCGAAGCCCCCCGCAAGCTCGACATCCGGCTGGGCGGCGACTTCGACCAGACGCGCGAGCGCTGGATCAAGAAGCCGCAGGACTACCTGACCGACATCGCCTTCGCCCCCAACGGCGAGCGCGTGCTGCTCGCCGCACGCGGCCACCTGGCCACGCAGGGCGTGCAGCAGCTGCGCCGCGCCGAGCTGCCGCAGCCGGCCGACGGCCGCTGCCGCAAAGCCGAGTTCAGCCGCGACAGCAAGCAGGTGTACGGGCTGTGCGACTTCAGCGGCGAGACCGAGGTGTGGCGCTTCGCCGCCAACGGCACGGGCCAGCCCGAGCGCCTCACCCGCGGCGCCACCACGCAGCGCAGGGACTTGCTGCCCTCCCCCGACGGCCGCTGGCTGGCGCATACCGACAAGGAAGGTCGGGTCTGGCTGACCGATCTGCGCGCCCCGGCCGCCACCGCAACGCGCGAGATCGCCCGCAGCAGCCTGGGCGAACCGCCCCAGCTGCAGGCCTGGAGCCCGGACGGCCAGGTGCTCGTGTGGCAGGCCTCGCTGCACCACGCGGACCGCACGCAGCTGCAGCTCTACCGCGTGGCCGACGGCCGCACGCACACGCTGACCAGCGACCGCTACGACGCCGAGGGCGCCGCCTTCAGCCCCGACGGGCAGTGGCTCTACTTCTCGTCCAGCCGCAACTTCGCCGCCACCGGCAACAGCAGCCCCTGGGGTGACCGCAACACCGGCCCCTACTTCGGCATGCGCAGCAAGCTGTATGCGGTGGCGCTGCAGGCCGGCCTGCGCTCGCCGTTCGCGCCCAAGGACGAACTCGAATCGACCGCAGACAAGAAGGCGGACGAACAACGCGCCGACGACCGCAAGCCGGACGGCAAGGACGACAAGAAGCCGACCGACAAGCCCACAGACAAGCCCGCGGACAAACCTGTCGACAAGACTCCCGACAAGAAGGCCAAGCCGGCCATCCAGTTTGAGGGTCTGAACGCGCGGCTCTACGAGCTGCCCGTGCCCGGGGGTGACTACCAGGCGCTGCGCACCGACGGCAAGCGGCTGTGGTTCCTGGACCGGGATCTGGCCCGCAAGACGCAGCTCAAGTCCATCGCCATCGACAACCAGGGCGCACCGGCCGAGGTGATGGCGCAGGACGTGCGCAGCTACGAGCTCAGCGCCGACGGCAAGAAGCTCATGCTGGTGCGCAACCAGGCCGGCGCAGCGCCGGAAGTCCTGATCGTCGAGGCCGCCGCCAAGCTGCCCACCGATCTGGCCAAGGCGCAGGTGCGCTGGAGCGACTGGCAGATCGCCACGCAGCCGCGCGCCGAGTGGCAGCAGATGTTCGCCGACGCCTGGCGCATGCACCGCGACCACTTCTACGACAAGGACATGCACGGGGTGGACTGGGCCGCCGTGCGGGCCAAGTACGAACCGCTGGTGGACCGCGTGACCGACCGCTACGAGCTGGCTGAGCTGATGGCGCAGATGGTGTCCGAGCTGGGCGCGCTGCACAGCCAGGTCGCCCCCGGCGACACGCGGCCCGCGCCGGACGAGCCGGGCCTCGCCGGCCTGGGCGGCCGCTTCTCGCGCGTGCCCGGCGGCTGGCGCATCGATGCCATCTACCGCCACGACCCCGAGCTGCCGTCCGAAGCGCCGCCGCTGGCCGCACCGGGTCTGGGCCTGGCGGTCGGCGACGTCATCACCGCCGTGAACGGCCGCGCCACGGCCGACGCGCCGCATCTGCTGGAACTGCTGCGCGGCCAGGCCGGCCGCCAGGTGCTGCTGGACGTGAAGAGCGCCGACGGCCGGGCGACGCAACGCATCGTCACGCCCGTCGCGCAGCTGCGCGAAACCCAGCTGCGCTACAACGACTGGCGCTTCAGCCGCGCCCAGGCCGTGGAGCAGGCCGGCCAGGGCCGCATCGGCTACGTGCATCTGCGCGCCATGGGCCCCAACGACATCGCCGACTTCGTGCGCGAGTTCTACGCCGCCAGCGACCGCGACGGCCTCATCATCGACGTGCGCTACAACAACGGCGGCAACATCGACAGCTGGATCCTGGAGAAGCTGCTGCGCCGCGCCTGGGCCTTCTGGCAGCCGCGCTCGCCGGCCGGCACGGGCGTCTACCCCAACATGCAGAACGTCTACCGCGGCCACACCGTGGTGCTGATGAACGAAGACACCTACAGCGACGGCGAGACCTTCTCCGAGGGCTTCAAGCGCCTGAAGATCGGCCCGGTCATCGGCAAGCGCAGCTCCGGTGCGGGGGTGTGGCTGTCCGACGGCAACCGGCTGCTGGACAACGGCATCATGCGGGCCGCCGAGACCGGCCAGCTGGACGCCGACGGCCGCTTCCTCATCGAGGGCATCGGCGTGACGCCCGACATCGACGTGGACAACCCGCCGCGCGCCACCTTCCTCGGCCAGGACGCGCAGCTGGATGCCGCCATCGCCGAGCTGCGCCGCCGCATCGCGGCGCAACCCGTCCCGGTCGTGAAGCCCGGCCCGTATCCGCGTCCGGTGAAACCCTGATCGGCGCGCGGGAGGCCCCGGCCCACGCGGGGTCTCCGCCAGCCGTGACACCGCCGGCTGGCGCCAGCGTGCAGGATTCGTCACTTCGCGCAGGCGCCTGCGGCGCGCGGCCGGCAGCGCGGGGGCAACACCCGCCACCATCGCGGCTGCCCAAGGCGTCGGTTGATGGCAGGATGGACGTCCGGCGGAGGGCGTGAGAATGCCGGGCCAGACGAAGGCCCGCCGTACAGGGGCAGAAGGTGATCGAGAGTAACGAAGACTTCACGCTGCACAGGGCCCATGAAGCACTGGAAGTGGGCGACATGGAGCAGGCGGTGTACCTGGCGCGCCAGGTGCTGCGCAGTGCGCAGGCCAACCGCAACGTCCTCTACGAAGGCCGCGCGCTCGCCTGCCTGGCCGACTGCGACCGGCAACTCTCGCAGCTGCGCCGCGCCTACAGCAACAGCCAGTCGGCCGTGCATCTGCTGCGCAACGCGCAAGACCTCGTCGGCGAGGTGATGGCGCTGACGACGCTGTCGCATGTATCGGCCAGCCTGGGCCGCAACGACGAAGCCGTGGAGAGCGCGCTGCTGGCCGTGGCGCTGTCGGAAGGGCTGCCGCTGTCCCATCTGCAGCCGCTGGCGCACAACTACCTCGGCGTGGCGTTCTTCTGGTGCAAGGACTTCGGCCGCGCCGAAGCGGCGTTCGAGCGATCGGCCGATCTCGTCCACATCGACGAGCCCTCCGCCAGCCCGCTGCAGCCGCTGCTGAACCTCGCGTTCCTGGAGGCCTTCCGCTTCGCGTCACAGCGCTTCGAGACCGGCCTGCTCCCGGCCGTGAACAAGCTCAACACCCGGCTGGTGGACTGCGCCGAGATCATCGATCGCCACGGCGACGAGGGCCTGATGCCGGGCATGACTGCCACGACGCGCACGGTCTTCCATGTGCTCAAGGGCCTGGCCGCTGCCTGGGTGGGCGACCTCGAGTCCGCCTCGGCGGAGCTGCTGTGGTGCGATGCCTGGCAGGCGCGCTATGGCCGTGTGAACTGGCTGGCCAGCATGCGGCGCTGGCTGGAGGCCGAGGCCGCCTGGGCCTGTGGCGACCCGCCGCTGGCCGCAGACCTCGCCCGCGAGATGGTGGCGGCGGCCTCGCAGGCCGAGCACGAAGAGCTGGCCTGCCTGGGCCATCTGGTCATCGCCACGCTGGAGCGCGAACGCGGCAACGGCCGCGCCGAGGCCGACGAGCTGCGCCGCCTGCGCAAGCGCGAGCAGGCCATCCGCATCGAGGCGCTGGACTGCCGCGACCAGGCCGCCGAATGGCAGATGCAGGCGCGCGCCTCGGCCGATCAGATCATGCGGCTGGAGTCCCGCTCCCGCATGCTCGAGCGGCTGTCGCTGGAAGACAGCCTCACGCGCATCCCCAACCGGCGCGCGCTGGACCGCCAGCTGCAGGCCCGCATGGCCAGCGCCACCGACGAGGCGCTCCAGACCTGCGTGGCGCTGATCGACGTGGACCGCTTCAAGCACATCAACGACAACTTCTCCCACCACGTCGGCGACGAGGTGCTCAAGGTCGTCGCCGACGTGCTGTCGCGCTCGGTGCGCGGTGGCGACTTCGTCGCCCGGCTGGCGGGCGACGAGTTCGTCGTGCTGTTCGGCCGCGCGTCGCTGACCGACGCCCAGCAGATCTGCACGCGCATGAAGGCGGCCGTCCGGCAACACGACTGGAACAGCATGGCGCCGGGCCTGCAGGTCAGCATCAGCGTCGGGCTGGAACAGGCCCGCGAGGGCGAGTCCATGCAGGCGCTGCTGCAGCGCAGCGACGACAAGATGTACGTCGACAAGCGGGGCCGGCAGCCCTGATCACCAGCGGTAGCCGACCTTCGCGAAGTACTGGCGGCCGTTGAAGCCGAACGGCGAGAAGCTGCTGTAGCTCAGGATGCCGCCCACCGCGTTGGCGGCGATGACGCGCTCGGGGTAGCGGTCGGTGAGGTTGTCGACGCCCGCATCGACGCTCCAGGCCCCTTGCGACCAGCCCACTGACACGTCGGCCAGCCAGGCCGGCGAGAAGGCCTGGTCGTTCGCCGCGCTGGCCTGCCGGACTTCGTAGCGCCCGTAGCGCGTGGCGGCGACCCGGCCGCTCCATGCACCCCAGCGGTGCTCGGCGCTGAGCAGCAACTTGTCCTTGGGCGAGCTGACGGTGGCCCGCGCCAGCGTCACGCGGTCGATCAGCGTCAGCCCATTGGCCGTCAGCACCGCCGGGTTGTCGGCCACGCGCCGCACGGTGTTGTGCGTGTAGCCGTAGGCCAGCGTGAAGTCGCTGCGGCCTGCGGCGCCCCAGTCCTGGCGCCAGGTGCTGACCAGGTCCGCACCGCGCGTGCGGGTGTCCAGCGCATTCGTGAAATAGCGGCCGGCGCTGACCTGCAGCCCCTGCGCGGCCAGCACGGCCTTCAAGGCTGCCGGCAGCGTGAGGTTGGCGGACAGCAGGATGCGGTCGTCGATGTCGATCTGGTAGAGGTCCAGCGTGGTCTGCCAATCGCGCGTGGGCGTCAGCTGCAGGCCGACGCTGATGTTGCGCGAGGTCTCGGCCTTCAGCGGCCTGGCGCCCAGCGACTGCGCGGCCGCCGACGGCACCGTGAACGTGCCGGCCTCGACCAGCGTGCCGTTGATGAGGTTGGTGGACGTCGTCGCGAAATACTGCTGCGCCAGCGACGGCGCACGGAAGCCCGTGGACAGCGTGCCGCGCAGCGCGACGGCCGGATGAACGGCATAACGCCCCGACAGCTTGGCCGCCGTGGCCTGGCCGAAGTCGCTGTAATGCTCGGCCCGCAAGGCCGCCGTGGCGCTCAAATGCTGGGTCAGCTGGCTCTCCAGGTCGGCATAGACGGCGACGTCGTGGCGGCGGTGGCTGCCGGCGTTGCTGGGCTGAAAGCCCGGAAAGCCCGACGCGCCGCCGCCGCTGTACGAGTTGGGCTCGCCGGCGATGACCTCGTAGCGCTCCTCGCGCACTTCGGCGCCCGCCGTCAGCACGACCGGGCTGGCCAGGCCCCAGTCCAGCTCGCGCGAGGCGTCGGCGTTCAGCAGCGTCTGCTGGTTGCGCAGGCTGCCGGCATCAAAGCGCGTCGGGCTCGCCGCACCCAGCGAGTAGTTCGCCGTGTTGGCAACGGCGATGTCGAAACGGTTGCTGCCGTGGTTGAGGCTGACATCCCAGCGCCAGCCGGCCGACTCGCCACGCACCCCCAGCACGGCCGCCAGGTCCCGCGTGCGGCTGTTCTCCAGCGGCAGAAAGCCCTCGGGGTAGAGCGCCGCCACGCCGTTGCTGGCCGCCGTGGCCTGCGTGCGCCAGAACGCGGCGCTGGTGGTGTCGCGTTGGCTGAAGCTGGCGTGGCCATACAGCTGCACACCGCCGACCAGCTCGGCCTGCCCGTTCACGAGCAGGGCTCGCTTCGTGCTGTCCGGGTCGCCCAGCCGGTTGTTGACCTGGCCCTTGCGCGGCTCGGTGGCGGCGTCGCGCGTGTCGACGCCGGCGCGGTTGGTGCGCTGCTGGTGGCCGGTCTCCAAGGCCAGGCGCAGCCAGCCGGCGTCGCCGAGATCCAGCCCCAGGCTGGCGTCCAGCTGGCCGCGCCGGCCATCGCCACGATCGGTACTGCCGGCCTGGGCGCTCAAGCCGCTGCCCTTGGCGCCCTTCTTCAGCACGATGTTGATGACACCGGCGATCGCATCCGACCCGTACTGCGCCGCGGCGCCGTCGCGCAGCACCTCCACGCGTTCGATGGCCGCCACGGGAATGGCGTTCAGGTCCGTCGGCGCCGAGCCGCGCCCCTGGCTGCCATTGATGTTGACCACCGCGCCGGTGTGGCGCCGCTTGCCGTCCACCAGCACCAGCGCCTGATCGGGCGACAGCCCCCGCAACTGCGCCGGCCGCACCGCGTCGGAGGCATCGGTCAGCGACGGGCGCGGAAAGTTCAGCGCGGGCAGCAGCTGCGCCAGCGCCGTGGCCAGCTCCGTCGTGCCGGTGCGCTGCAGGTCGGCGGCGCTGATGACGTCCACGGCCGACTCCGACTGCGCCAGCGTGCGGTCCACGCGGCGCGTGCCGGTCACGACGACCTGCTGCAGCGTGGCCACGTCGGCGGACTGCGCCGCTGCGGGCAACGCGGTCGCGGCGGCGAGCGCCAGCAGATGGGGAACGAAGGGGCGGGAACGGAGCCTGGAGGGGAGCATGGCCGGCAAGGTGTGCACTGACAAAGACGTCAGTTTGCGAGCCGGCCGTCCATCGGGCAATGAATGAAAACGCCTCCTGCCACTCGGTTTCCAACTATCGCGCCCCGCAGCGGCACGGCCCCGTGCGACGCGTTGAACACCCGACCCGCCTTGCCCGCGCCGTCAGCGCAGCGTGTCGCGCAACACGCGGTCCAGCATCTGCAGGGCCTCGTCCAGCTCTGCCTCGCTGATCGTCAGCGCGGGCATGAAGCGCAGCAGGTGGGGCCGCGGCGCGTTGATCAGCAGGCCGACAGGCGCGAGATTCCTCGCGGCCAGCACGACGTCCTCGGCCCGGTCCGTCGGCAGGATCAGCGCGCGCAGCAGGCCGGCGCCACGCTCGCCAACGAGTCCGTGTTCCCGCACCAGCGCCTGCAGCCCGTCGGACAGCTGCCGTGCACGCTCCCGCACCGTGTCGAGAAACTCGCGGCGGCAGACCTCGTTCACCACCGCCAGCCCGACGGCCGTCATCACCGGATTGCCGCAGTAGGTGCCGCCCTGGTCGCCCGGCTCGAAGCAGTTCAAGGCCTCCTTGCAGAGCATCGCCGCCAGCGGCAGGCCGCCGCCGATGCCCTTGGCCAACGTCATGACGTCAGGCTCCACGTCGTACATCTTGTGGGCGAACGCGTGGCCACAGCGGCCGATGCCGGTCTGCACCTCGTCCACGATGAGCAGCAACTGCCGCTCGGTGGTCAGCGCCCGCAGTTCGCGCACGAAGCCGGGGTCGGCCAGGCGCACGCCGGCCTCGCCCTGCACCAGCTCGATCATGACCGCGACGCTGTCCGGCGTGATGGCGCGCTCCACCGAGGCGATGTCGTTGAACGTCGCCTTCACGAAGCCGCCCGGCATGGGCGCGTAGATGCGGTCCCAGCCCGGCTTGCCGGACGCGCTCATCATGGCCAGCGACCGGCCGTGAAAGCCGCTCTCGAAGCCGATGATCTCGAACGCACCACCGCGATGTTTGCGGCCCCAGCGCCGTGCCAGCTTCACCGCGCCCTCGTTGGCCTCGGTGCCGGAGTTGACGAAGAACACGCGGTCGAAGCAGCTCAGCTCGACGAGCCGCTCGGCCAGGTCCAGTGCCGGCCGGTTGTAGAAGGCCGGGCCCGGGTTGAGCAGGCGATGCGCCTGCGCCGCCAGGGCTTGCGCGATGACCGCTGGGCCGTGCCCCAGGCTGTTGACGGCCCAGCCCTGCATCAGGTCCAGGTAGCGCTTGCCGGCCTCGTCCATCATCCACGAGCCGTCGCCCCGGACCATGACGCTGCTCGGCCGGCTGTTGATGGTGATGAGCGCGCGGCCGGGGTCGGCAGCTGCCACGGGGGTGTTCATTGGAGTCGCTCCTTCCGGCCTCTCCGGCCTGCAAGGTTCGCAGCTTGCGCCCGACGGCCTCTGACCGCCATGACGCTGTTCCCACTTTTTCTGCCATGGCAGAAAACGGCGAGGCCCGCCAGAATCGGGCATGACCTGCCGCATCGTCTTCGTCGTGTTCAACGGGTTCCAGCAGCTCGACCTGGCCGGCCCGATGGCGGTGTTCGAGCTGACCCGGCTGGCCAGGCCCGACAGCTACAGCTGGCGGCTGGCGGCCAACGGCGGTGGCACCGCCCGCAGCTCGGCGGGCATCGCCTGGCCCGTGCAGCCGCTGCCCCGGCTGCGGGGCGACATCGACCTGGTGATGGTGATCGGCGGCGACGGCGTGGACGCCGCCTGCCGTGACGAGACACTCATCCGCTGGCTGCAGCGGGCCGCCCGCGCCGGTGCGCGCGTAGCGAGCATCTGCAGCGGCAGCCTGGTGCTGGCGGCCGCAGGCCTGCTGGACCAGCGCGCAGCGACGACGCATTGGTCACGCAGCCGACAGTTCTCCACCGACTTCCCCGACGTGCGGCTGCAGCCGGACCGCATCTTCGTGCGCGAGCCCGCGTCGCGCAGCCGCCCGGAGGTGTGGACGAGCGCGGGCATGACGGCCGGCATCGACCTGTGCCTGGCGCTGGTCGCCCACGACTGCGGCGAAGACCTTGCCCGCGACGCCGCACGACAGCTGGTGGTGGAGCGCCTCCGGCCGGGTGGGCAATCCCAGTTCTCGCCGCTGCTGGACCTGCAGCGGCCCGAGGGCCGGTTCGGTGGGCTGCTGGATCACGTGCGCAAGCACCTCCAGCTCGACCACCGCGTGGACGAACTGGCCGCCCGCGCCTGCATGAGCCCACGGCATTTCGCGCGCAGCTTCCTGGCCGAGACCGGCACCACGCCGGCGCACGCGGTCGAACGGCTGCGCGTGGAGGCCGCGCGTGCCGCGCTGGAGGGTGGTTTGCCGTCGGTGCAGCGCATCGCCGAGGACTGCGGCTTCGGCAGCACGGAGCGCATGCGGCGCTCGTTCCAGCGGCTGCTGGGCCGGCCACCGGCGGCGTTTCGCAAGAAGGGCGAGCGCGACACGCAGGCCGCGTGAGGACGTGCGCCTAGGCGCAGACGCGCGCAGGCGATCGGCATGGTGTGCCCTCACCGCGGGCACCCACCTTCACGTCAAGCGCCCATGAAAAAAGGGAGGCCTCGCCTCCCTTGTCGTCGATGCTTGCTGCGCGCTCAGCTCAGCACGACCCGCGCGAACTTGCGCCTGCCGACCTGCAGCACATGCTCGCCGGCGTCGAGCTTGATGCCTTTGTCGGCGATCACTTCGCCGCTGCGGCGCACGCCGCCTTGCTCGATCATGCGCAGGCCTTCGCTGGTGGACGCCACCAGCCCGGCCGCCTTCAGCACCTGGGCGATGCCCATGGGCGCGCCGCTCAGCGGCACCTCGGGGATGTCGTCGGGAATGCCGCCCTTGGAGCGGTTGATGAAGTCCTGCTCGGCCGCATCCGCCGCCGCCGCGCTGTGGAAGCGCGCCGTGATTTCCTTGGCCAGCGCCACCTTGGCGTCCTTGGGGTTGCGACCCGCCTCGATCTCCGCCTTCAGCGCCGCGATGTCGGCCATGGACTTGAACGACAGCAGCTCGTACCACTTCCACATCTGCACATCGCTGATCGACAGGATCTTGGCGAACATGGTGTTCGGCGCCTCGGTGATGCCGATGTAGTTGTTCTTGGACTTGGACATCTTCTCGACGCCGTCCAGCCCCTCCAGCAGCGGCATGGTCAGGATGCACTGCGGCTCCTGGCCGTACTCCTGCTGCAGGTGGCGGCCCATCAGCAGGTTGAACTTCTGGTCGGTGCCGCCCAGCTCCAGGTCGCTCTTCAGCGCCACCGAGTCGTAGCCCTGCATCAGCGGGTACAGGAACTCGTGCACCGAGATGGGCGTCTGCGCCGCGAAGCGCTTCGTGAAGTCGTCGCGCTCCATCATGCGGGCCACCGTGTACTTGGCCGCCAGCTGGATCATGCCGGCCGCGCCCAGCGGTTCGCTCCACTCGGAGTTGTAGCGAATCTCCGTCCTGGCCGGGTCCAGCACCAGCTTGGCCTGGGCGTAGTAGGTCTCGGCGTTGGCCTGAATCTGCTCCTTGGTCAGCGGCGGCCGGGTCGCGTTGCGGCCGGAGGGGTCGCCGATGAGCGACGTGAAGTCGCCGATCAGGAAGATGACCTGGTGGCCCAGGTCCTGCAGCTGGCGCATCTTGTTGAGCACCACCGTGTGGCCGACGTGGATGTCTGGCGCCGTCGGGTCCAGCCCGAGCTTGATGCGCAGCGGCACGCCCGTGGCCGCCGAGCGAGCCAGCTTCTTCGTCCACTCGGCCTCGGGCAGCAGCTCGTCGACGCCGCGGCGGGTGATGGCCAAGGCCTCGAGAACGGCATCGGTGACGGGGAATTGGGCAACGTCGGACATGGCGCACCGCCAGCTTGTTAACAGCCGGACGAATTTGTTAAGTTATTGATCCATCGGGGTAAACCGGCATCCCGAGTAGGACAACGCCGGTAGAATTCCCTGATTCGAGGCGGGGTGTTGTTTCAACACAACCGCGGTGGATTTTAAGGGCAGCCCCGTTACCGACGGACGCTGCCTCTCGCGTGGAGCCGGCCCTGCCGGGATTGCCTCAGCGACAACCCCGGGAAGTCGAGCGTGACCGTCGTCCAGCAACGTCTAGAACAAGTCAAAACCGTTCTCCGCAGCGCGGAATCCTTCGCCGCCCGCCACCCCCGCGCCCTGACCTCCTCGGTCGTCGGCCTGCTGAGCTGCTTCGCCGTCACCGCCTTCGGCATCGCGCCGCTGGCCCCCGATGCTGCCCAGCTGCCCAAGCGCACGCTGGTCGAGGCGCCACAGACCCACAACCTGGAAGCCCAGCTCGACGAACTGGCCGCGTACCACGTCGCCCTGAGCCGCGCGGAGGCCACGCGCTCCAGCGACACGCCCGACACCCTGCTGCGCCGCGCGGGTGCCTTCGATCCCGCCGCTGCCGCCTTCCTGCGCAACGACCCGCTCGGCCGCCGCGTGCTGCAGGGCCGCGCCGGCAAGATGGTGCACGTCACCGCCGATGCCTCGGGCCAGGTGCAGAAGATCGTGGTGCGCTTCCCGGCCGAAAAAGTCGAGCAACAGCAGAGTCATTTCACGCGGCTGACCATCGAGCGCGACGGCACGGCGTTCAGCGCCCGCACCGAGACCGCGCCGCTGGAGGCGCAGGTGGCGCTGGGCAGCGGCACCATCCGCACCTCGCTGTTCGCCGCCACCGACGAGGCCAACATCCCCGACACCATCGCCTCGCAGATGGCCGACATGTTCTCGGGCGACATCGACTTCCACCGTGAACTGCGCCGTGGCGACCGCTTCAGCGTCGTCTACGAAACGCTGACGGCCGATGGCGAACCCATCCCCTGGGACGGCGGCGCCGGTCGGCTGCTGGCCAGCGAGTTCACGAACAACGGCCGCAACTACTCGGCCGTCTATTTCAAGGACGGCGCCACCGGCAAGTCCAGCTACTACGGCTTCGACGGCCAGAGCAAGCGGCGCGCCTTCCTGGCCAGCCCGATGGAGTTCTCGCGCATCACCAGCGGGTTCGCGATGCGCTTCCACCCCATCCTGAACACCTGGCGCCAGCACAACGGCGTGGACTACGGCGCGCCCACCGGCACGGCCGTGCGCTCCGTGGGTGATGGCAGCGTCACGATGGCCGGCTGGCAAAACGGCTTCGGCAACGTCGTCAAGATCCGCCACGGCGGCGACCGGGAGACCGTCTACGCCCACCTGAGCAAGATCGACGTGAAGAAGGGCCAGCGCATCGAGCAAGGCCAGCGCGTCGGCGCCGTCGGCATGACCGGCTGGGCCACCGGCCCGCACCTGCACTTCGAGTTCCATGCCGGCGGCCGCCTGATGGACCCGCGCGCCATCGCCAAGGCCTCCGAGGCCGTGGCACTGCCCGGCTACGCCAAGGCCCAGTTCCAGCAGGTCGTCGCCAGTGCGAAGACCCAGCTGGCCGTGGCCGAGACGATGGATGGCGTCTCGGCCGACTGAGCCCGGCCTCTACGTCGGGCTGATGTCGGGCACATCGCTCGACGGCACCGACGGCGTGGTCTTCGACGCGGCATCGCTGGCCGTCATCGGCCATGTGCACGCCCCCTTCCCCGCCGCGCTGCGCGAGGAATTGCTGGCCCTCAACACGCCCGGGCCCAACGAACTCCACCGCGCCGCGCTGGCTGCGAATGCCGTGGCCCGCAGCTATGCCGATGTGGTGGCCCAATTGCTGGAAGCGACCGGACGACGGCGCGACGAGATCACCGCCATCGGCGCCCATGGCCAGACGGTGCGCCACCAGCCCGGCGGCTTCGAGGGCTACACCGCGCAGCTGCTGAACGGCGCCCTGCTCGCGGAGCAGAGCGGCATCGACGTCGTCTGCGACCTGCGCAGCCGCGATGTCGCCGCCGGCGGCCAGGGCGCGCCGCTGGTGCCGGCGTTTCATCGCGCGGTCTTCGCCACCGCCGGGCAGGACACCGCCGTCCTCAATCTCGGCGGCATCAGCAACCTGAGCCTGCTGTTTGCCGATGGCCGCACGGGCGGCTTCGACTGCGGACCTGCGAATTGCCTGATGGACGGCTGGATCGCCCGCCACCAGGGCCGCGCCTACGACGCCGATGGCGCCTGGGCCGCGACAGGGCGGGTATCACCCGCACTGCTGGCCACGCTGCTGGCCGAACCCTTCTTCGCCTTCCCGCCACCCAAGAGCACCGGCCGAGACCTGTTCCACCTCGGGTGGCTGCAGACGCGCCTGGTGCCCGGCCTCGCGCCGCAAGACGTGCAGGCCACACTGCTGGAGTTGAGCGCGCGCTGCGTGGCCGACGCGCTGCACGCCCACATGCCCGGCGCACGGCGGGTGATCGCCTGCGGCGGCGGCGCACTGAACGGGCGACTGATGCAGCGCCTGTCGGACCTGCTGCCTGGCGTGGCGGTGCAATCCAGCGCCGCCCGGGGCCTGCCGGTCGATCAGGTCGAAGCCGCCGCCTTTGCGTGGCTGGCGCAATGCTTCAAGGAAAAACGGCCGGGCAATCTGCCGGCCGTGACG
>JACCDX011150407.1_pt1 | contig 17048 bp, 16 predicted proteins | sample 7449681 | NCBI WGS metagenome assembly JACCDX01 (sample SAMN15323450, study PRJNA562643) | freshwater metagenome | isolation source: river surface water | place: USA:Blue River Watershed | collected 2017-08-18 | reverse complement strand
GAGTGAGGCTGCGGCCACCGCCTTTGTGCTGGAAGGCGACACACGCCTGCAGGAGGCGCAAGCGCAATTGCAGCTGGCACAAGACTCCCACGATGGCATGGCCTTGGCCCATGCGCACAACAGCCTGGAGGATGCGGGCGTGCACGACGCCCCTTCTCGCGCGCAAACTCTGCTGCTGGGTCTGGGCTTTGCGCCGCACGAACTCGAGCAACCCGTCAACAGTTTTTCAGGTGGCTGGCGCATGCGACTGCAACTGGCACGCGCCTTGATGTGCCCAGCCGACTTGCTGTTGCTCGATGAGCCCACCAACCACCTGGATCTGGATGCGCTGGTGTGGCTAGAGAGCTGGTTGCAGCGGTTTGACGGCACGGTCCTGGTGATCAGCCACGACCGCGAGTTTTTGGACACGGTGACCCAGGTGACCCTGCACCTGGAGCATCAAGACCTCAAGCGCTACAGCGGCAACTATTCCTCGTTTGAGGACCAGCGAGCGCAGCAGCTGGTGTTGCAACAGGCAGCCTTTGAGAAACAACAAGACCGTATCGCCCACTTGCAACGCTTCATCGATCGTTTCAAGGCCAAAGCCACCAAAGCGCGTCAGGCGCAAAGCCGCGTCAAGGCGCTGGAGCGCATGGAGCGCTTGGCGCCCTTGCTCGAGCGCGCCGAGTTCAGTTTCGAATTTCGTGAGCCCGAGAGCCTGCCCAACCCCATGATCTCCCTGCAAGATGCGTCGATGGGCTACGGCGACACGCCCATTCTGCGCGGCGTCAACCTCACCGTGCTGGCAGGTCAGCGCATTGGCATACTGGGCGCCAATGGGCAAGGCAAGTCCACCCTGGTCAAGACCCTGGTGCAGCAACTCCCGCTGATCCACGGGCGGCGGGTGGAAGGAAAAGGCCTGACCATCGGCTACTTTGCCCAGCAGGAACTGGATGTGCTGCACTCAGGCGACACGCCGCTCGAGCACCTGACCCGCCTGGCCCGCAGCCTGCAACCCCAGGTGCGAGAACAGGAGTTGCGCAACTTCCTGGGCTCGTTTCGCTTTGTCGACGACATGATGCAGCAACCGGTGGGCACTCTCAGCGGCGGCGAAAAAGCACGGCTGGTGTTGGCGCTTATCGTGTGGCAACGCCCCAACCTGCTGTTGCTGGACGAACCCACCAACCACCTGGATCTGGACACGCGAGAAGCGCTGGGCATGGCGCTGAACGATTTCGATGGCACGGTGTTGCTCGTCAGCCATGACCGCTCATTGCTGCGCACCGTGTGCGAAGACTTCTGGCTGGTGTCAGAGGGCGCGGTCAAACCCTTTGAGGGGGACTTGCAACACTACCAGCAGCATTTGTTGGACGCAGCCCGCAAACGTCGAGAGAGCTGGGCCACCACCAAGGGTACGACCTCTGAGGATGCCGCCAAAGGTGCCACACCACGTGAATCGCGCAAGCAACAAGCCCAGCGTCGCGCTGAGCTCACACAAAAATTACAGCCCTGGCGTCAGGAGATGAAGCAACTCGATGACACCATGGCCCAGTGGCTCAACGAAAAATCAGCCCTGGAATCTGCGCTGATCCACGGCAGCTTGTCCGGCCCCGAATTGGCACAACACGGCAAACGCTTGAAGGAATTGGGCGAAGCCCTCGAACAAGCCGAAGAACGTTGGCTTGAATTGGGAGGCTGGATTGAAGATGCGCAATCCCAGGCGGCGCACACACCCTGAAGGCGTGGCAGTGATATGCTGATCAAGAGTCTGGCGCGTCAACGATTTCCCTGAGCCACAGCCTTTGACCCTATCGTCCTTCATGAACACCTCCGATGTGTCACGGGCAGCGCGCTGCCATCTTGGCCGGGCATGGACCATGCGGGTTCTCTACATCCTGGCTGCGGCCTTGCTCTCGGCATGCGCCAGCCCCATGCTGCGTCAGGCCAGACAGGATTGCGACCCCGAAAGCTACCAATTGTTTCCGGTGGTGTTGCAGTCGCAACGTGTCACTGAGCCCATGGTGGTGCACGTGCCCGATGGCACCCAGCGCTGCATCACCGAATCGGTTCGACAAGGCGATCGCACCACCTCCGTGAGCCGCTGCGTGCCCAACACCATCCTGCAGACCCGTTGGATAGACCGCTGGGTGAATGTGGACCTGAATGCCAGGGAGCGAAGCATCTGGCATGACCGCTGTGTGCAACAGCTGTGCGTGCAACGCGCGGGCAACACCACCTGCGACACCCCGCCTGCGGCGAGCACGTCTCTGCCCATTCCGGACTCCACGCCCCTTCCCTCTTCAACCCCCACGCAATAGGACAAAAAAAATCACCTCGTAGGTGATACGAGGTGACGGTGTGGGGTGGTAGGACGTACAAGATTCGAACTTGTGACCAACGGATTAAAAGTCCGCTGCTCTACCAACTGAGCTAACGTCCCGCCTGTTTTTCAACAGTGTCAGCCAGCATTGTGTGCTGACCGAAGCCTCGCATTATAGCGCATTTTTGCAGCGTGAGACACATCCCCAGCAGCCACTTGATTGAGTACCCAACCCGCCGCTGCCATGCCAAAGGTGGCGGTGACACTCACCAGGGAGCCATACCCATGGCAGTTGAGGCTGCCATCGGTGGCCACCTCGCAACTGGCATCTGCGGCGCGCACCGCCTCCTGGCTGAACACGCAGGGCAGATACAGGGTGGGCGCAGCTTTGGTAGCGGCTTTGGCAGAAGCTTTGGACGATGCCGCTGGAGCACCATGTTCACGTCGCAAGCGATACCGCACCTGCGCCAGCAAGGGGTCGTGCGTGACGCGGGCCAGGTCCTCCACGCGGACCTCGTGCGCCAAGCGCTTACCGCCCGCTGCCCCCACGCACACCCAGTGCACCGGATGGCCCCAGGACCAGGCCGCCAGTGCCGCCTTGGTTTTCACCTGGTCACAGGCATCGATCACCGCCGTGACGGGGGGGGCATCATCACCCAGGATGGCAGGCCAGTTGTCTGCTGAGGCGAATTCTTCAATGGGACGCACGCGGCAGGCCGGGTTGATATCCAGGATGCGTTGCTCCATGGCGGTGACCTTGGCCAAACCCAAGGTACTGCCCAGCGCGTGGAGTTGGCGGTTGACATTCGATTCGGCCACTTGGTCGAAGTCCAGCAGACTGAGCGTGCCCACACCACTGCGCGCCAGTGCCTCAGCGGCCCATGACCCAACGCCACCAATACCAATCACCACCACATGGGCCGCTCGGATACGAGCAGCCCCGTCGACCCCGTACAAACGCTCCAAGCCTTGAAAGCGCTGGGCCAGATCGGGAGCGTCGGTTACAGCTGACGTTCCAGACGCCATATCTGGTAGCGAAAAGCCAGAACAGCGCCCGCGACGATGGCCGCCACCGCAATGAATGCATTCAGACTGAGGGTGGAGATGCCACTCAGCCCTTGCCCCACGGTGCAACCCATGGCGGTCACACCGCCCACACCCATCAGGACGCCACCCACCAGATGATTGCCCAGGTCTTCCACACTGCCGAAGCCTTCCCAGCGAAAACTGCCATCCAGTCGGGAGACCACAAAGGCCCCACCGATCACCCCCAGCACCGACACAATGCCCAGGCTCAACACCTTGGTGGTATCGCTGAAGAACATCAGCCAATCGAGCAGGTATGCCACGGGGGCCACAAAGGACAAGGCTTCGATACGACCAGAGTTGGTGGTGAGGTACACCTCCTCCAGCGTCTCGGGATGTTCGGCCACAAACCCGAGCGACCCACTCACCCACCACATGACCACAATCAGCAGACCACTGCCAACACCCGCGAGCAAATTCTCGCCGCGTCGCATGTCACGGTTCAACAGCAAGGCCACGACCAGGGCCACCCCCAGGCAAACGCCGAGCAGCAGTTGCAGGTTGGCGGCGGGAGTCGCGAGCAATCCCTGCAACAGTCCACCCAGGCTGGCGCCTTGCGGCATTTCCAGGGCCACACGGTCCACGGTGGACACACGCAACACGCCCGTGATGCCTTTCAAGGTGGCAAAGGCCGACACCCCCATCACCACCATCACCACCAGCGACTTGAGGTTGCCGCTGCCCACGCGCACCAGGGTCTTGTTGCCACAGCCAGAGGCCAGCACCATGCCAAACCCAAACATCAGCCCACCGACGAGGCAAGACAACCAGATCACGCGCGTGCTGGCATACAGGGTTTTGCCAGGCAGGATATCGCCGCGCCAACTCAGCACGGCAAAGCCCAGCATGGCCACACCGATGGCCAGCATCCACTGCCGAGCACGGGTCCAGTCGCCCATGTTGACCACATCGCTGATGGCGCCCATGGTGCAAAAGTGCGTGCGTTGGGCGACGGCCCCGAACAGGAACGATGCCCCGAATGAGGCCCACAGCACCCAGCGGGTCAAAGCGTCGATGTTGACCGAATCCATGGCAATGGTCCGTTCACTTCAGCCGGGCGAGGCGCTCGCGCGCGGCGTCACCCGCTTCGGTTTGCGGGTACTTCTTGATCAGGTCGTCCAGTGTCTTGCGTGCGGTCTTGACGTCTTTGAGTTCAAGCTGACAGTTGGCCATGGACAACCAGGCATCGGGCAGTCGCGCGTAATTGGGCGCGGCGGTGCTGAGGGTGCGGAAATTCTGGATGGCCTCTTTGTAGTCACGCGTGGCGTACTGGGCATTGCCCAGCCAAAAGAGGGCGGAGGGGACATAACCACTTTGTGGGTAGCGGCGGATGAACTCGGCCAGCGCCGCAATGGCAGGGGCAAACTCGCTGGCACGAAAGCGTGCCAGCGCTGCGTCGTAGTCACGCTTTTCAGCAGGTAAAGCCAAAAACTCGACCCCATCCACATTCACCGTGATGGGCTCCAGGGGGCGCAGGCGCTCGTTGAGGGACTGCGCCAGGTCCTTCATGCGGCGTTGCGTTTCGGACAACTCACGCAAAGCCAGATCACGGTCTCCACGCAACTGCGATTGCTCGCTGCGCAGGGTTTCGATTTGCGCCTGCAGGTCCAGGAGCGCGCGGCGCAACTGTTGGTTGTCCTCGGTGAGGGATTTGACCTCACGCGTCAAGGACTCGGCTGGCGCGCGCTGGCTGTCCAGGCGCTGTCGAATGTCGAGAATGGCACGACGCGCCTCCTCGTCTTGAAACAGGGACGCCCCAGCCGGTGGAAGACACGCACCCAGCAGCAGCGCCAAGGACAGCAGGCGTTTCATCAACGGTAAGCGATTTCAGCGCGACGGTTCTTGGCCCAGGCGGCTTCATCGTGGCCGGGGTCGGCGGGTTTTTCCTTGCCAAAGCTCACGGCCTCCAACTGGCTGTCGGGTACACCCAGCAGGCCCAACGCCTTGCGCACAGCCTCGGATCGCTTCTGGCCCAGCGCCAGGTTGTACTCACGCCCTCCACGCTCGTCAGCATGCCCCTCGATGGAGACACGGCGGTTCTTGTCAGCGCGCAGGTAACGGGCATGGGCCTCGATCAGGGTCTGCGAATCGGCCTTGATGACAAAGCTGTCGTAATCAAAGTAGATGACCTTGCTGACACCCGTCGGACCAGGGTCCACGGCGGGAATGCTGTTGGCGCGGATCGTTGCCACTGAACTGGTGGCAGCAGGCGCGGGGGCCTGCTGCGCTGCGGTACCTGATTTGTCCTCAACCGGCGCTTCGTCCAGCTTGACGTTAGAGGCGCAACCGGCCAGGGCCAGCAACAAGCCAGTGACGATGAGGAGTCGATTCATGGGATTTCCTTGGGAACAAAGTGAGAAAACGTTGTGGTGGAGTGAATGATAAGGCTCAGGGCTTGAAGAAAGGGCCCCAATGCGGTTCGCGAATGTCTCCAGGCTGACCGGCCAGACGGGCGGTGATGCGTCCATCCAGGGTGGTGGTCATCAGGGACTCCCGGCCCTGGGTCTGCGTGGCGTAGACGATAAGTCGGCTGTTCGGTGCAAAGCTCGGACGCTCATCCGCTGCAGTGTCCGTGACGGCTTGAACCTTGTCAGACTGCAAATCCATCAGGTGCAAGCGGTATTGCGACCCATTGCGGGCGATGTACGCCATCCAGCGGCCGTCGGGGCTGATGGTGGGCGAAATGTTGTAGCTGCCTTGAAACGTCACGCGTTGTACAGGGCCTCCCATCACCGGGGTACGGTAAATCTGGGGCGAGCCCCCGCGGTCGCTGACAAAATAAATTCCCGAACCATCCGGGGCAAATGCCGGCTCAGTGTCGATGCTGCTGGACTGGGTCAAGCGGCGCACGTCTCCACCCTCTGACGGAATGACGTAGATCTGCGACCCCCCATCGCGACTGAGGGTCACCGCCAGAAATTTGCCATCCGGCGACCAGGCAGGCGCACTGTTGGAGCCCTTGAAGTTGGCCACCACCCGACGCTTGCCCATGGTCACGTCGTGCACATACACCACAGGCTTGCGCGACTCAAAGGACACATAGGCCAGTTGGTTGCCCTTGGGCGACCAACTCGGCGAGATGATGGGCTCTGGGCTGGTGAGCGCGGCCTGCGCGTTCTCGCCGTCCGCGTCTGCTATCCAAAGGTTGTAGCGGCCACCCTGCTTGGTAACATAGGCGATGCGGGTGGAGAAAACCCCTTTGTCACCGGTCAGGGTTTCGTAGACATAGTCGGCAATGCGGTGTGACGCCAGGCGAAGATCGCCCGTGACCACCGCATAGCTGGCGCCACCCAAATCCTGTCCCTTGACCACGTCCCAAAGCCGAAAACGCACATCAAAGCGACCATCGGCCAAGCGGGTCACACTGCCGGTGAGGAGGGCATCGGCACCGCGCTGGCGCATGGCGGACATGTCCGGGCGGGAGGTTTCATCGAGCGACAGCCCTGCCGCCAGCGCGCGAAAAACGCCGCTGCGCTCCAGATCGGCCTGGACAATACTGGCGATGCGCTGGGGAGACGCCTCTTCACCCCGGAAGGGAGAAAAGGCAATGGGGACCTGGGTCAGGCCGACACCCGACACATCCACCCGGAACTGGGCCTGCGCCACCCCCACGCCCAACAACAGGGTCAAGCTATAGGCGAACAACAGGCGAACAACTCGCATGAGACACAGGGCGGGAGATTGCCAACAACGGGGCAGATTCATGGGGCATTATGGTAGCACCAGAAACCGGCCTTGACCGCCCCAGAGCAGGCTCATAACAGCACGATATCGTAGGCTTCAGGCCCCATGGCGGGCTCAGGCTGCAAGGAAATGGGTTTGCCAATGAAGACGCTCAGACCGGCCAGGTGCTGACTTTCCTCGTCCAGAAACAGGTCAATGACCGCCGGGGCGGCCACCACGCGGAATTCAGCGGGATGAAACTGTCGAGCCTCGCGCAAAATTTCACGCAAGATGTCATACGCCACGCTGCGCGCTGTCTTGACGATGCCTTTGCCCTGACAGACTTCGCACGGTTTGCACAACTGGTGGGCGAGCGACTCGCGGGTGCGTTTGCGGGTCATTTCAACCAGTCCGAGTGGCGAAAAATCGCTCACCGTGGTTTTGACACGGTCACGCGACAAGTGCTTGCGCAACTCCTGCAACACCGAGGCGCGGTGATCGTCTCGCAGCATGTCGATGAAGTCGGCAATGATCACCCCACCCAGATTGCGCAACCGCAGCTGCCGCGCCAGCGCACCGGCGGCCTCCAGGTTGGTCTTGAAAATGGTTTCATCGAAATTGCGTGCGCCGGTGAAGGCGCCGGTGTTGATGTCCACCGTGGTGAGTGCCTCGGTCTGGTCAATGATGAGGTAGCCGCCTGACTTCAAGTCCACGCGCCGCCCCAACGCGCGGGCCACATCATCGTCTATGCCAAAGAGGTCAAAAATAGGTCGCTCGCCTTTGTAGTGCTGCAACTTCGCTGCCGCCGCCGGCATGTATTCAAGCCCGAACTGACGCAAACGCTCGTGCTGCTCGCGCGAATCGATGCGGATGGTCTGGGTGGCATCACTCACCAGGTCGCGCAACACACGCTGCAGCAGGTCGAGGTCCTGGTGCAAGATCGATTTGGGGGCCTTCACCGAGGCCGCTTCACGGATGCGCTGCCAGGTCTTGCGCAGGTAGCGGATGTCTTCCAGCAACTCCTGGTCGGTGGCATCCTCTCCGTTGGTGCGCAGGATGAACCCGCCCGTGGCGCCCTCGGGCTGATCCTCTCGCAACAGTGACAACAGACGTTGTTTGAGGGCCTCCCGCTGCTCCAGGGCGATCTTTTGCGAAACCCCGATGTGGTTGTCCTGCGGCAGGTACACCAGCATGCGCCCGGCGATGCTGATCTGCGAGGACAGCCGCGCGCCCTTGCTGCCAATCGGGTCCTTGATGACCTGGACCATCAGCGCCTGGCCTTCGAAGATCTGCTTCTCGATGGGCAGGGGTGGGGTGTTGGCCGTCTCGCCGTCCGCATGGCGAGCGGCCATGCTGCTCCACAAATCGGCCACATGCAAGAAGGCCGCGCGCTCGAGTCCAATGTCGACGAAAGCCGATTGCATGCCCGGCAAGACGCGCGAGACCTTGCCCAGGTACACATTGCCCACCAGGCCTTTTTCCAGGGTGCGTTCCAGATGGAGTTCCTGGACCACGCCGTTTTCGACCACGGCCACACGGGTTTCTTGTGGCGCCCAATTGATGAGGATGTCCTGTTGCATGGCGTCAGACCTTGAAGCCGAAGTCCCGCAGCAAGGCGGCGGTTTCAAACAGCGGCAGCCCCATGATGCCAGAGTGGCTGCCCCGGATGTGCTCGATGAAACCCGCAGCCTGACCCTGGATGGCATAGGCACCCGCCTTGCCCATGGGCTCCCCGGTGTTGACATAGGCGCGCAGGCGTGCCGTGGTGACCGGCGCCATGGTGACGGTGGAGACCTGCAGGCATTGTTGCTGCCGACTGAGCGTGCCGACCGCCACACAGGTGAGCACGCGGTGGGTATGCCCTTGCAGGCCTTGCAACATGGCCAGGGCATGGGCGGGACTGTTGGGCTTGCCCAGAATTTCTCGTCCCTGGGCCACGGTGGTATCGGCACACAGCACCACGCCAGCCGGCCAGCCCAGACGCTTGAGGCGGCGCAGCGAAGCCTCGAGTTTGAGACGGGTGACGCGCTGCACATAGGTGCTGGGCGCTTCGCCTGGCAACACAGCTTCCAGCGCTTCGGCGTCCTCGTGAGGCTCGGGCGTCATGAGCGTGGGGGTGAGGCCCAGCTGCCCCAGCAACTGAAGCCGGCGTGGACTTTGGGAAGCCAGGTACAAGGGTTTCATGACGTCACTCGCGGTGGTAGGGGTGTTTGGCCAGGATTGACCAACCCCGGTAGAGTTGCTCCACCAGGAGCACGCGCACCATGGCGTGCGGCAAGGTCAGGTCCGAGAGTCGGATGCGCTCGTGGGCGTCGCTTCGCAAGGCAGGGTCCAATCCATCGGGGCCGCCAATCAACAGCGCCACGTCCTGGACGTCGGCTTGCCATTGCAGCATGCGCTGCGACAACGCGAGGGTGCTGAGTGAGTCCCCCCGCTCATCCAGCACCACCACCCTCGCCTGTTTGGGAATCGCCGCGCGCAAGCGCTCAGCTTCTGCCGCCATCAACGCAGCAGCAGGCTTGCTTCCACGCGGTTCGGCTTTGACGGCCTTGAGCCCCAGTTTCCACTCGGGCGGGAACCGCTTGGCGTAATCGTCCCAGGCCACTTGCGCCCAGTCAGGCATGCGCTGACCGACCGCCACCACCCACAGCTTCATGCGCCGGGGGATTTGCGAGCACGCGAGGCCGGTGTGCTTGCAGCCTGCTTGCGTGGTGCCGAGCCAGAGGACACAGGCTTGGGCGCCCGCTTGGTGGCAGGCTTGGCGACAGGTTTGGCGGACTTTGCAGACTTGACAGGTGCGGCAGCCTTGGCAGGCGCAGAGGCGCTGGTCGAACGTTGGGAGGCGGGTTTGCGTGCGGAGCTGGCGGCACGGGTCGACGCGCTCTTGGCACCTGCCCCTGCCTGGCGGGAAGTCCCCGATGCCGCACGGGCGGAGGTCTTGCCTGACTTCGAGTCGCTATGACCGGCAGCGGGCTTGGAGGCAGACGCCGGCATGGGCTTGGGCGCACCGAGCTTCAAACGGACCGGCTTGTCGCCCCAGATCTCTTCCAGGTGGTAGTACTGCCGAATGGCCGGTTGCATCACATGCACCACCGCCTGGCCGCAGTCAATGATGATCCACTCACCGTTTTCCTCTCCCTCGATGCGAGGCTTGGGAAATCCCGCCTCACGCACCTTGTCGCGCACACTGGCAGCCAGGGCTTTGGTCTGACGGTTGGAGGTTCCACTGGCCATCATCACCCGCTCAAACAAGGGCGAGAGGTGTTCGGTGTTGAACACCACAATGTCCTGCGCCTTGACGTCCTCCAGGCCATCGACGATGGCTCGCTGAAGTTTCTGGACGTCTTTTTTAGCAGTGGTGTCGGTCATGAATGGGCGGCGTACAAGCCGTGTTGTGCAATGTAATCGCAGACCCCGGACGGGACCAGCGTGTCGATCGGAAGACCCAGGCGGCACCGTTCGCGAATCTCGGTGGCGCTCAAGTCCATGAGGGGCATGTGCAAATGCTCAACCGGGCCCCAGGCTGAATTGTGCCACTGCCCCGCCGCGGGCTCGCGTTCGGCAACCGCCAGTGTGGCCAATTGCAAAATCGACTGCCAACCGTGCCAACGCTCGAAGCTGCGGGCCTGATCGGCTCCGATCACCAGAAACAGCTGCGCTTGGGGTCGTGACCGTCGCAGGGCCTGCAAGGTGTCCAGGGTGTAGGTGGGGCCTGGGCGACGCAATTCGGCATCGTCCACCCGCACGCCTGGCAGCCCCTGAAAGGCCAGCCTGGCCATGGCCAGGCGATCCGCTGCGGGGGACAGCACCGTGGACTTGTGCCAGGCCTGACCGGTGGGAAAGACTCGCAGCTCACTGAGCTTCAACGCTCGCAAGGCCGATTCCGCCAAGGCGAGGTGGGCCAGGTGGGGAGGGTCAAAGGCCCCCCCCATGACGCCGATGCGCTCACTCACGGCCGGTCAACGCTAACCAGTCACGACGGACAATGAAATCGGTGTAGAGCTGCGCCTCGGGAGAGCCAGGCTCGGGCTGGTGCTGGTACGACCACGTGCACAGGGGCGGCATCGACAACAGGATGGACTCGGTGCGCCCCCCGGACTGCAGGCCAAAGTGCGTGCCACGGTCCCAGACCAGGTTGAATTCCACGTAGCGCCCTCGCCGATACAGCTGGTGGGCACGCTCCCGTTCGCCATACGGCATGTCCATGCGCCGCTTCACAATGGGCAGGTAGGCGGGCAACAAGCCATTGCCCACCGCCTGCAGCATGGCAAAGCTTTGCTCCATGCCGAGCTCGGAGAAATCGTCAAAAAACACCCCGCCCACGCCGCGCTGTTCGTTGCGATGTTTCAGGCAGAAGTAGTCGTCGCACCAGGTCTTGAAGCGCGGGTAAAGACCCTTGCCAAATGGGTGCAAGGCGTCACGGCACACGGTGTGAAAGTGCACCGCATCCTCGACAAACCCATAGTAAGGCGTGAGGTCCATGCCGCCGCCAAACCAGGCCACCAGCTCACCCTGGGCATTGACCACCGAGAGCATGCGCACGTTCATGTGAACCGTGGGTACGTAGGGGTTGCGGGGATGGAACACCAGCGAGACCCCCATGGCCTCGAAGGGCAGACCCGCCAACTCGGGGCGGTGCTGGCTGGCCGAGGGAGGCAAACGTGGCCCGCGGACATGGGAAAAACCGCATCCGGCTCGCTCGAACACGGGACCGCCTTCGAGAATCTGGGTGATGCCCTGCCCTTGCAAGGTCTCACCGGGACCCTTTTCCCACACATCGACCAGGAAAGGTGTGCCATCCAGATCGCTCAGCGCCTGGGTGATGCGTTGCTGCAATCCCTGCAGGTAGTCACGCACGTGTGATGTGGTTAAGCTCATAGGAATCAACGCTTGTTCAAAGGGGATGTCATGGGCACGATGGGAGCCGCCTGGGCCGCATGATAGCCACGGACATGCTCGAATGCTTCGCGCATCCTGGCATAGTCGTGCTCCACGTCACCACTCAAACGGATGAATTGGTCGATGCACACCTCGCGGCGAGCATAGTCGAGTCGTACCAGGGCCAAGGGCACTTGTGCACCCACCGTCACGCTGTAAAAGCCACTGCGCCAGCCCTCGGTGAGGCGTCGGGTGCCCTCGGGGGACAAGCCCAGCCACAGATAGTCGTCTCGCGAGCAGGCCTGCTCAAAACGCTCCACCATGCTGCCCACCACGCCATGGGCGGCGGATCGATCAATCGGCAGCCCGCCCAGCCAACGCAACCACCGGCCGAACACGGGAATGCGAAACAGGCTGTCCTTGCCCCAGAAACACGCCTGCACGCCGGTGGTCCATTTCACCAACATCATGAACAGGAAGTCCCAGTTGCTGGTGTGGGGGTACACAATGGCCACGCCTTGTCGAGCCGGCAAACCGTGGAAGTGAACTTTCCAGCCCATGAGCGAAAGCAAGGCCCGAGCCATCCGGCTGCCCCGGAATTGCACCGGGTACGGGGGGCGGAAATCCACAACAGGCATGCCGCTTGGGGTGTCAGGACTTGATAGCGCGCGACCCGATGTCGCGACGAAACTGCATGCCGTCAAAGTGGATGCCCTGCAGGGTCTGGTAAGCCAGTGTCTGGGCGGTCTTGACCGAATCACCCAAGGCGGTGACGCACAGCACGCGCCCGCCGGTGACCTGGAGTTGATCACCGGTCAGGGTGGTGCCCGCATGAAACACCATGGCCTGTTCCTGGTCGGCGGGCAAGCCCGTGATGGCGTCTCCCTTGCGAGGGTTGAAGGGATAGCCCGCTGCGGCCATGACCACGCCCAAAGCAGCGCGCCGATCCCATTGCAAATCAAACTGATGCAGAGACTGCGGTCCTTGCGGATCGGTGGCTGCCCACAGCAGTTCGAACAGGTCGGACTTCAGGCGCATCATGATGGGCTGGGTTTCCGGGTCCCCCATGCGGCAGTTGAACTCCAGCGTCTTGGGGCGACCCTGGGCATCGATCATCAAGCCGGCATACAGGAAACCGCTGTAGGGAATGCCGTCCTGGGCCATGCCCTGCAGGGTTGGCAGGATGATGTCACGCATGGCCCGGGCATGGACCTCGGGCGTCACCACCGGTGCCGGCGAGTACGCGCCCATGCCGCCGGTGTTGGGGCCCTGGTCAGCGTCTTGCAGACGCTTGTGGTCCTGCGAGGTGGCCAAGGGCACCGCGGTGGTGCCCTGGCAGACCGCGATGAAGCTGGCTTCCTCGCCTTGCAAAAACTCTTCGATCACCACACGGGCACCGCCCGCGTTGTGCTGCACCCCCAAGCTGTTGTCCAGCAGCATGAAGTCCACCGCCTCGTGCGCCTCGGCCAAGGTCATGGCCACCACCACCCCTTTGCCAGCGGCCAGTCCATCGGCCTTGACCACAATGGGAGCCCCCATGCGGTCGATGTAGGCGTGCGCGAGGGTAGCATCGGTGAAGGTGTCGTAATCGGCAGTAGGTATGTGGTGGCGCTTCATGAACGCCTTGGAAAATGCCTTGGAGCTTTCCAGCTGCGCTGCAGCACGCGTGGGGCCAAAAATACGCAGACCCTGCGCTCTGAAGACGTCCACCACACCGGCTGCCAGGGGCGCCTCGGGCCCTACCACCGTGAGATCGATGTGCTCTTGCTGGGCCCACTGACACAAGGCCTGTGGATCACTCAACTCGATGTGATGAAAGTCCGGGTTGCGCCGTGTACCGCCATTGCCTGAGGCCAGGGTGACGGACTGCACGCGGGCCGATTGGGCCAGTTTCCAGGCCAGCGCGTGTTCACGCCCCCCGGTGCCGATGACGAGTACCTTCATAGCGCAGCGTTGTGGTAGACCTCCTGGACATCGTCCAGGTCTTCCAGCACATCCAGAATTTTTTGCATCTTGGCGGCATCGTCGCCAGTGAGGTCGATGGTGTTCTCGGGGCGCATGGTGATGTCAGCGACGTCGGGGGTCAGGCCGGCATCCACCAGGGCTTGCTTGACAGCTTCAAAGTCTCCCGGGGCCGTGATCACCTCGATGGCGCCGTCCTCGTCAGTGATGACGTCCTCGGCACCGGCTTCCAGCGCAGCTTCCATCACTTTGTCTTCCGAGGTGCCCGGCGCAAAAATCAACTGACCACGGTGTTTGAACTGAAACGCCACCGAGCCTTCCGTGCCCAGGTTGCCCCCGTGCTTGCTGAAGGCGTGACGCACTTCGGCCACGGTGCGCACCTTGTTGTCGGTCATAGTGTCGACCAAAATGGCGGCTCCACCCACGCCATAACCCTCGTAGCGGATTTCCTCGTAGTTGACGCCTTCGAGGTTGCTCGTGGCCTTGTCGATGTTGCGCTTGATGGTGTCAGCGGGCATGTTGGCCGCCTTGGCCTTGTCCACCGCCAGACGCAGTCGCGGGTTGGCATTCATGTCGCCGCCTCCGGCGCGTGCTGCCACCATGATCTCCCGGATCACCCGGGTCCAGACCTTGCCCCGCTTCTCATCCTGTCGCCCCTTGCGATGCTGGATGTTGGCCCATTTGCTATGACCTGCCACGGCGAATCCTTTAGCTCTGCTGAAACAGCAGGCATTTTACCCGGGGGCAGTGGTGGGTAGGCCCGCTCAGGCCTCAGGCGCTTCAGCCGGCTCGGACTTGGAGGCCTTGCCGTCTTTCTTGGGCGTGGGCTGAATGTCCAGCGAGACCTGGTCATCCTCGCCGATGTCCACACTCAAGCGACCGCCGTCGGTGAGGCGACCAAAGAGGAGTTCGTCGGCCAGCGCCTTTCGGATGGTGTCCTGGATGAGGCGTTGCATCGGGCGTGCACCCATGAGCGGGTCAAAGCCTTTTTTGGCCAGGTGCTTGCGCAGCGCATCCGAGAAGGTGACATCCACACGTTTCTCCGCCAGCTGGGTTTCCAGCTGCAGGAGGAATTTGTCCACCACTCGCAGGATGATGTTTTCATCCAGCGCCTTGAAGCTCACGATGGCGTCCAGGCGGTTGCGGAATTCAGGCGTGAACAAACGCTTGATGTCCGCCATCTCGTCACCAGCCTCACGCGGGTTGGTGAAGCCGATGGTGGCCTTGTTCATGGTTTCGGCCCCCGCGTTGGTGGTCATGACGATGATCACGTTGCGGAAGTCGGCCTTGCGACCGTTGTTGTCGGTGAGCGTGCCATGGTCCATGACCTGCAACAGCACGTTGAAGACATCCGGGTGAGCCTTCTCGATTTCGTCGAGCAACAGCACCGAATGCGGCTTCTTGGTGATGGCCTCCGTGAGCAAACCGCCCTGGTCAAAGCCGACATACCCAGGAGGGGCGCCAATCAGGCGGCTGACGGCGTGACGCTCCATGTACTCGGACATGTCAAAGCGAATGAGGTCAATCCCCATGATGAAGGCCAATTGCTTGGCAGCTTCTGTCTTGCCCACACCGGTGGGGCCGCTGAAGAGGAAGGCGCCAATGGGCTTGTCGGCCTTGCCCAAACCGGAGCGCGCCATCTTGACCGCGGCCGCCAGCGCCTCGAGCGCCTTGTCCTGCCCGAACACCACGTTCTTGAGGTCACGCTCGAGGGTTTGCAGCTTGCCCCGGTCGTCCTGCGTGACGTTGGCGGGCGGAATACGGGCGATCTTGGCCACGATATCCTCGATCTCGCCTTTGGAAATGGTTTTCTTGCGCTTGGAAGGCGGGAGGATGCGCTGGGCAGCGCCGGCCTCGTCAATCACGTCAATCGCCTTGTCGGGCAGGTGACGGTCGTTGATGTACTTCGAGCTCAACTCGGCCGCTGCCTGCAAGGCAGCCAGAGCGTACTTGACGTTGTGATGCTCCTCAAAGCGTGACTTCAAGCCCTTGAGGATATCGACGGTCTGCTCGATGGAGGGTTCGACCACGTCCACTTTCTGGAAGCGACGCGACAACGCGGCGTCCTTTTCGAAAATGCCACGGTACTCGGTGAAGGTGGTGGCTCCGATGCACTTCATGGCGCCAGAACTCAACGCAGGCTTCAGGAGGTTGGATGCATCAAGCGTGCCGCCCGACGCCGCACCCGCACCAATCAGGGTGTGGATCTCGTCGATGAACAGGATGGCATTGGGACGGTCCTTGAGCGCCTTCAGCACGCCCTTGAGACGTTGCTCAAAGTCACCCCGGTATTTGGTGCCTGCCAGCAAGGCACCCATGTCCAGGGAGTACACCTGAGACTCAGCCAGGATTTCAGGTACATCGCTTTGCGTGATGCGCCAGGCCAGACCTTCAGCGATGGCGGTTTTGCCGACGCCGGCCTCACCCACCAGCAAGGGGTTGTTCTTGCGTCGACGGCACAGGATTTGAATGACCCGCTCCACCTCGTATTCGCGGCCGATCAGAGGATCGATCTTGCCGTCCTTGGCCATCTGGTTGAGGTTTTGGGTGAACTGCTCCAGGGGCGAGGCCTTTTCGTTCTTCTCGTTGCCACTGCCCTCTTCTTGCTCCTGGGGCGCGGCCTCGGGACTCTTGGTGGGTTCGGGGGCATCGCTTTTCTTGATGCCATGCGCAATGAAGTTCACCACGTCGAGGCGTGTGACGCCCTGCTGGTGCAGGTAGTAGACCGCGTGGGAATCTTTTTCACCAAAGATCGCCACCAGCACATTGGCGCCGGTGACTTCCTTCTTGCCATTGCCGGTGGACTGCACATGCATGATGGCGCGCTGGATGACGCGCTGAAATCCGAGCGTGGGCTGGGTGTCGTCCTCGTCGGTGCCCGCCACTTGCGGGGTGTTGTCTTTGATGAAGTTGGACAACGACTTGCGCAAATCGTCGATGTTGGCCGAGCAGGCACGCAACACCTCGGCTGCGCTGGGGTTGTCCAGCAAGGCCAGCAACAAGTGCTCGACCGTGATGAATTCGTGACGCTGCTGTCGCGCCTCGACAAAGGCCATGTGCAAGCTGACTTCGAGTTCCTGGGCAATCATGTTCAATTCCTTATGAGCTTGCGTCCTGGGGTAACTGTATATGGAAACGGGGCCACGTTATTCAATGGGTT
>JACCDX010881366.1_pt1 | contig 17049 bp, 20 predicted proteins | sample 7449681 | NCBI WGS metagenome assembly JACCDX01 (sample SAMN15323450, study PRJNA562643) | freshwater metagenome | isolation source: river surface water | place: USA:Blue River Watershed | collected 2017-08-18 | reverse complement strand
CTACACCGGCGAGACCACATTTCAAAAAATTTCTAGTGAATATGATGACCTAAGAGGCGCATCTTCTATCTACTCAAGTCGCCTAGATGAAGCCAGTGACGATTTTGACCCTATGTATTTGCTGGCTGACATTGAGGTAGTAACCGTACCAGTAACTACTATGGACGACTTCATCGTAGCCGAGGGCCTAGAAGACACCACTATTGACTTTATGAAGGTTGACGTTGAAGGCTATACTGGAGAGTTTTTGTCCGGATACGCTACGCACTTGTCTAAAGTAAAAATGATTCACCTAGAAACAGAGTTTACGAGCCTACACGACAACCACGCTAGCAATGCAGACATAGCCGTCTACATGCGCTCGCAAGGCTTTGCGCTAGTCGGAATCTATATCGAATGGTCGTACCCAATCCAGGAGCAGCTCTGGGCAAATACGGCGCTAATTGATAGTAGTATAGAGGTAGAAGACTTTTTCGACCAAGTAACTGACCCCAACTTTGACCAACTAAGATAAGGACCAAAAGATGCCAGCAGAGAGCAGTATTCAAGTACGACGAGACACATCCAGCAACTGGACAAGCACCAACCCTACGCTTGCAGCTGGAGAGGTTGGCTTCGAAACCAACACCCTAAAGTTTAAAATCGGTAATGGTTCTACCGCCTGGAACTCGCTGGCCTACGCTCCATCTGGAAACGCCGACACAGCCAGCACGTCTAGCAAAATTACGGCTAGCGGACTAAACCGTACCGTTTTTGTTTCCAGCTCCACGCCAACAGGTATGGTAACCGGAGACATCTGGATTCAGGCTTAACAGAGGTCTAGCTCGTGGGTTACGGTCCTTTTTTCGCGCCACCATTTTTTCCACCCTTTTTTGCGCCGCCATTTTTTCCGCCGTTCTTCCCACCGTTTTTCCCGCCATTCTTTCCGCCGTCATTTGTACCAGCACCAGTATTTACTGACTCTACGCTGGCCGTGCCGACTGTTGGTGTTGCATACTCAGACGCTGTTTCAGCAAGCAACACGACCTCGTACTCTGTAGTTTCTGGAGCACTACCAACTGGACTCACCCTAAATACCAGCACCGGAGCAGTTACTGGAACATGCACGTCGGCTGCTGCATACTCGTTTACAATCCGAGCTACTGGTTCTGGAGGAACCGCGGATGCCTCATTCTCTGGCAATCCAACCGGAGGGCTGAGAGTCTATAATGGCACAACCTGGGTCAGGACCGTAATGTATGTATACAACGGCACAGCTTGGGTAGTTGACCCTGTATACGTCTATAACGGCTCTAGCTGGGTACCAGGTGCTTAAGACTCGATAGCGTAGATATCGTGAAAATAGCAGTCTATACAATCGCTAAAAACGAAGAACAATTTGTCGAACGCTGGGCAAACTCTTGCTCGGAAGCTGACTACAGATTTATTCTTGACACAGGTTCTACTGACAGAACAGTGGAACTAGCCGACAGATTTGGCATAGAAGTTGCCGTGGCCAGTATTAGTCCTTGGCGATTTGATGACGCCCGAAACGTAAGTCTGTCACTTCTACCTAATGATATCGACCTATGTATTGCCTTAGATATGGACGAGGTCTTAGTCCCTGGCTGGCGTCAGGCCTTAGAAAAAATCAAACCAGAGACAACTAGGGTCAGATACAAATACACCTGGTCCTGGGTCGGCGATAAACCTGGTCTTCAATACGGCGGAGACAAAATACACAAGCGTCACGGATACCGCTGGAAACACCCAGTCCACGAGATAGCGGTTACAGACAGAATTACAGAAATACAAGAGTGGGTAGACCTAGAGATACACCACTTCCCAGACCAAACAAAAAGCAGAAGTCAATACTGTTCTTTGCTCGAGCTGGCTGTCGAAGAGAACCCGGGTAACAGCAGAGACATGTACTATCTCGCTAGAGAGTATTTCTTTAACAACATGATAGGCAAGGCTGCAGAGACTTTTAAAAAGCATCTAGACATGCCAACAGCCAACTGGGTAGCCGAGCGCGCTTCTTCTTTAAGGTATTTGGCCAAGTGTGAGCCCGAAAACGCAGAAAGATATCTGTTGGAAGCTATCTCTATGTCTCCAGGAAAAAGAGAACCTCTAGTCGAGCTCTCACTCTACTACTACAATCTCGGCCTATGGACTGCTTGCCACATGTACGCAAAAAGCGCTCTAAGAATAAAAGAAAAAGCCCTAGACTTTCTTTGCGAAGAGTTTGCTTGGGGTGCACTGCCCTGGGACCTAGCAGCTATATCTGCATACAATATGGAAGACTACGCTTCTGCCGCAGCTTATGGCCACAGAGCCGTGGAGGCTGACCCAAGCGACGAGCGCCTGAGAAAAAATCTAGAGCACTACAGGTCTATGTTTTAGATGTCCCCATCGAGGCTTCGTGCTTTTCTTCGCAAATTCTAGCTAGAGAAACGACCACGAACACCTCCCCGCATACCGCGCATTTGTTAGAGGTGTTTTTAGCATCTTTAGGCATGTTTCTCGATATTCATTTAGCTAGCGGATAGGTCTCCCACCTACAATTATCGCACCAACTAGCTAGCGTTATCTGGAGCAGACGTTTCGTTTGCAATCTCCAGAGTCTTTAAAAAGTTGCCAGAAAAGTTATACTCACCAGCGTGGGAGATACGAACCCACGGGGCCGCCCAAACTTTATTGCCTAGCGAACGCCACATGGCGCAAAAGGCGTAGTCTTCAGACAGCAAGATGCCCTGGTCAGTAATTGTAGTTGTAAAGTACTCAACCACATCTTCGCCAAACTTTATGCTGCCAGTTACAGAGTTACTCTTGTAGACCTTGCAAATAGGTTTTAAATCTTCAAAAACATTGCGCCTAATAAACATCATGCCGGTACCAATATCTAATACCGGGAACGGAGTGTCATTTCTAATTTCTGTAACTTCTGGCAAAAGGTTTACCGCAAACATTCCAGAATATTCTTCTAGATTTTTCTTACCAGCCACAGCTGCTTTGCGTACGTTTTCCCAGTTGATGGCCTTCATGGGATAGATAGCACCAATTAAGTCTTTGTCAGACTCAACCATAGCTACAATGTCATCCGCGACAAACCCATGGTCACCGTCAATAAACAGCAAAGCATCGTAGTCAGTCTTCATAAACTCATGGGCCAGCGTATTTCTGGCTCTGGTGATTAAGCTTTCATTAGTCACTGAAATTTGAAAAATGGTGTGACCGCGCTTGGCTAGCGATGTCATTAAATCTGCTACAGCAGACACATAGACACTTTTTGCGTTTCCACCATACATTGGGGTAGCGATGCAGATTTTCATAATCATCCTAAAAAGTTTTGAGGGGGCTGGCTAACACCAACCCCCTCCGTGCCTCTCTCCCAAGGAGCACGTCTTTATTCTAGTACATAAGTACTAGAAGTTTCGGGCTACAGCGGTGAGTGTCGTCCACTCTACGGTCGAGTCGGGGACAGGACGAGGACGCGTAGCACGGCCCTGAATCTCGGCCCTAGAGCCCTGACCAATAATCTCTAGACCACGGTCTTTAAGCTTACGCTGGAAGGCAATTTGAGACATAGGACGCTCGCTTCGCTCTTCGCTCCAGCGTCGGTAGATACCAAACAAGCTCTTTACCAAGATTGCAGTGCCGCTCGACTCAACAGTCTCTTCATCCAAGAACAAACCGATACGGTCTTCATCCTTGCGATAAACATCAGCAGATTCACGAACTGCTGCACACCAGCCAAGCGGGTCACGAGCACTAGAGTTTAAGTACTTGATTGCGCCCTCAACAGCCCAAGACAAAACTGCAGGCAGTCCGCCCTCGGGGTCTGACAAATAAGCCTTCAAGTCCGGGTCCGGATTCTCGGCAACCTGAGCCCACGGGATTGGACGTAGACGACGCCACATAGCATCGTCAGTAATCATAGGGCGGTGGTTAGTTGTAATCCACAACTTACCCTGGGCCTTGAATGTGAACGGACGCTCACCGGGAGAACGAGCCTGAATGGTAGAGGAGCCAGTCAACTGCTTGACCTTGTTTTCTTTTAGGCGCTCCGTCTCGGGCAACTCGTCAACCCAAATCATGCGCTTACCGCGAAGTTCTGCAAGGAAGTACATATCTGTTGCACTTGACTTACCGTCATTAGCAGCAAGAATTTCAGACGACAACGCACCAGCATATTGCTCGGTGCCCATTGCTTGAACAACGGTTTCAACAAAAGTGTTCTTACCAGAACCTGGAGGACCGTAGACCAAGAACAAAACGTCCTGGTTGCTAAGGCCAGTCAAGGTGTAGCCAACTGCACGCTGAATCCAGTCCTGCAACTCCTTATCGCCACCAGTAGCGAAGTCAATAAACTGTTCCCAGCGCACGTTACGCAAACCAGGAGTGTACGAAACCGGAGCGCGGCGAGTGATGTATAGGTCTGGACGCCCCTTAATCAGCTCGCCAGTCTTTAGGTCAATCACACCATTTGAAACACCTAGCAAGTGAGAGTCACCATCCCACTGCTCAACGCCAACAACGATACGAGGGTCAGAGTTTGCGCTGGTAATCATGTTTTTGATTCGAGCGTTCGACTTAGCCTGGTTAGCCCACTTGATAATTTCCTGCTGCTTTGAGTCACCCTCACCGTAGTTAGAAACCTCACTGGCAATAACAGGAGCAATACGCTTAGCAAGCTCTTGCATCTCTAGTTGCTCTAGGTCTGGCTTCCAGTACGTGCCGTCCCAGTGGAACCAGCCCAAACCTGGAGTGTAGCGAACAGCTGCACCGTAAGTATCTACAAGACGACGACCGTTACCAGTATCAGTTAGAGTACGGTTGCCTGGACGACCGCCATCCTCTTCAGAGATGGCGTCTTGGTCACGAGGAATGTCAAGGTTTCCGTTGTTGATAGCATCCGCGATTGACTGACCGCCCTCAACCAGTCTGGTGATTGTGTTGCCAACAGTGTTAGCACTAGGTGCCGAACCTCCAGAACGAATCTCGGCCTGAGCCTCAGGTGATGAAGCGTTCTTTGCCCACTCGTTGCCCTGCTTCCAGTCAGAGATTCCAGGCCATAGGCGGTTCTCTTTAGGATTCTCAGCAACAAAATCCATCGCACGACGAACGTGCATGAGAAGAGAGTTCTGACCCTCTAGCTCCATTGGCGGACGAACCTTCTCAGCGTTGAAACGAATCATCATGGTCTCGACCATCATGCGAGCGTCTGCCGAAGTTCCGTACTTGTTAGCAAGTGCACAGGCCATGGCGTAGATGTCTACAGCACGGTGGCCCTCTTCGATACCCTCAGAAAGTAGGCGTTCAATGTCAATCTTCTCGCCCTTGAATTCAAGACCGTCAAGCCACTCCCACGAACCTTCAGAGTAGCTGGTTGACTTACGACTACGCTTACGAATTGCTTGAAGCAGTTCTTCGGGAGCCTCCGCCATTTCCATTTCCCACGGGGCGTGGCCTGGCTTCCAGTCATAGGTAGTGCCAGAGAAGTGACGAGACGGGGCGATAAGCACATAGCCGTTGTGCTTGATGTCGATACCCTTAAGACCATTCTTAATCAGGTTGCCGACAAGTTGCTCGTCAGGGGAGCACTTATAGAACAAGTGACGACCTCGAACAACCTTGCCACCCTGGGTATACTCACCGGTCATAGCTTCTACGGTCGGAGGAAGCTCACCATCAAGCAGTTCTTCAAACTTGTCGAACGATTCAATACCGCCAGAGCGCGGGTCAACGTCGATTACTAAAAATCCAGACGGGGCACAAAAAACACCAATGTTGTAGTCAGGGTTTTGTTCCCACCAATTGCCAACGGTTACTGGGTCTGACGTGGCACGGTTGTTCCACTCGCCTACTGCAGGGTGTTTTCCAATGTCTTTTGGCTCACCGTGGGTGCCGTTACAAGTACACCTGCCACCGTCAGCGATTCCGTGACAAGGCAGAATTCTCCAGCCTTGATTGGCATACCAGCCAGCGCCTTTTTGCATGCGGCCATTGTTTGCTGAATCCCAAGAGGACATTAAGCCCTCGCTTTACGGTTGTGGTTCATAAAATCTCCCTGAATCTACATCTACATAATACACACAGGGTGCGGCAGATGCAAGCCAATAAATGAAAGCGTGTCGAAACGCTAAAACTGACCGGAACGGCTGAACTAACAGCCCGCGAATCAGGGCGACCCTTATAGGGTAAAATTATAGATACAAACCTAATTGTTCTACTAGGAAATCCATTATAGCTGATGCCAACTGACGTAATTTTAACCATTGCCGCTGTCATTACAGCCCTAGGAATTATTATAGGCGCTGTTCTTGCCACATACCGACTTGCGCGTCGAATTGGCGACGCTATTGGGGTAGATAGTGCTGGTAGGACGCTTTCAGAGCGCCTAGAGCGCGTCGAGCACCAGCTTTGGCCTAACGGAGGCAGCTCGCTGGCTGACCGAGTCAACAGCATCGAGCGTTGTACTACCGAGACTTCAGCCGAGCTACGAATCATAAAAGATATCCTAATTGGCATGCCATCTTACGCCCCAATTGAACAAAAAGCCCCGACTCGCCGTAGGAAAAAAGTAGACGACAATCCTAGCTAACCCTAGAATCTTGTAGTAGAATCAAAGACGACATAGACAAACGACGAAAGGATTGTTATGTCACTTTCTGACCGTCTATCCGACGCTAAAAATCAGGCCTCTATCGTGGTCTGTAAGCTTGGAGCACTACTACACGGTGAGCGACTTACCGCCAAGGAAAAATCGCAGCTACAAGACATACTAAGTGTCCCCGAAAATGACCCGTCGAGAGTCTCTAATACGGCCCTGGCTCAGATTCTAAGAGAAGAAGGCTTTGACATCTCAAAAAGCTCTATCGATAGGCACAAAAACAAAAGCTGCACTTGCTATCGAAAGGCACAATAAAATATGGCACTGGGAGACCGCCTAGAAGGCTTAGCATCACCGGGAAAATCCGGCTCAGATGCACGCTCGCTCAACACACCTGAAGCCTGGAGACCTCGACTAGAGGTTGACGAGAAAGGTGGATTCTTAATCTCTACAGCAAAGCCAGCCGGTGAGATTCCAGATGCAGAAAATATCTTGCGAGAGTTCGACCTAGACCCGTCAGTCTGGTCGGTAACATCAGTCCGCAAGTCACGCTGGCAAACCTACAACGGAGAATGGCTAGAAGCTGCTCGAATCAGCATTCAGCCGCTCACAAGTATTGCAGCTGCAGAGCAGCTCGATGCCGAAAAACTTATTGACGAAATTAAAAAATGGCGACCAGAGCGCGGCATCAAGCAGCGTACTGGAACTGGCGCATTCACAGTCGCGGCAAGCGACCAGCAGATTGGTAAGCGTGCAAACGGCCAAGGCACAGAACAATCAATCAACAGAATTCTTGGACTCACCGAGTCAGCAATTAACCACTACGAAGGTCTAACTAAAGCCGGACTGAACATGGGCACTATTGTTCTAGCCCTACCAGGCGACCACGTAGAGGGTAACGTTTCGCAGAACGGCCGCTTGCAAGGCCTTGCTGCTTCCGACCTAGGTCTTACCGAGCAGGTTCGCGTTGCGCGTCGCTTGCTTATGTCACAAATTAAATCTTTGGCTCCAATGGCGGAGCGTATGGTTGTCCCTGTAGTAAATGGAAACCACGACGAGGTAACTCGTCAGGTGGCGGCAGACCCTGCCGACGGATGGAATGTGGAAATTGCATCTGCCGTTCAGGATGCGTGCGCAGAAAACCAAGCTCTAGCGCATGTCGAATTCCGCTATCCAGCTTCAGGGCATCAAACTCTAGCCGTAGACATTAACGGCACCATGCTCGGGCTATTCCACGGCCACCAAATGAGCCAAAACGGCCCAGAAAAATATCTACAGCAGCAGTCCCTAGGACAAACTGCACTTGGCCTATGCGACGTATGGATTTCAGGTCACTATCACAACTTCCGCACTATGGACATTGGACGTCGTCTATGGTGTCAGTGTCCTACTACTGACCCTGGCTCAGAGTGGTACCGCGACAAGGCGGGAGCCATCTCAAACCCGGGACTGCTAACTATGGTTATTGGTGGAGAGTATGACCCGAGAGAGTTTATCAGCGTTCTGCCAGTTAGATAGCGATGAAGTCTAAAACCTACATAGTCTCTTGGGACGAAGTCGTCTCCAACACAAAAGACATAGCTGACCAAATGGCTCGACACGAGCACAGCTATACGGTAATTGATGTCACTACAGTTCCTACAGAAAGACCCGACTGGGAAAGAACTGGAACGGTTCGATACTACAACCATTTTATTTGGGCATTAACAGACTTTATTAACAGCAGCTATGACGTTTTTGTGTTCAATGCTGGTGACATTAGCTTTGACAGTTTTGGCGAATATACGTCCAAAGCAGAGCGTATTTTTTCAGAAGACAGTAGCGTTTGGCTCCTAGCTCCCAACTGCGGCAATGACCAGTTCACAAACGAGGGTGCAAAGATTGTTGATTCTAAAAAAGAACCTGGTCTTTACCTAGCGACTCAAACAAACGGCATCTGGGTATTTTTCAGTAGGGATATGGCTACCAACCTGTACGAGTTTTTGCGATGGTCTATCGACGGCTGGCGACTAGATTTTACTGACATGGTTTCCGGCTGGGGTTTAGACACTGTGTATTGCGCTATGGCCATATACAACAACAAAAAAGTATACAGAGACGCTTCAGTCATAGTTAGCCATCCGAAAGGCAGCACTTACGACTACAATAAAGCCGAGAGAGAATACTACGACCTTGTCTATGCCTACTTAGACTATGTTGCAGTTTGCGGCGAGAATCGAGACTTGGCCGGTAGAATTTGTCAGCTCAGCTTTGAGAAAGTAAACCAGAGACAAAATCTGCCACTATCCATTGAAAAAGTTTACGCTAACCTAGCAGCTACCTTAGGAGAAATTTAATGTCAATTGTCTACACCGGAGGCAGCTTTGACCTCCCCCACCCAGGGCACTACAGGCTGCTAGAAAGAGCAGCCGAGTTTGGCGATGTCGTCGTGTCGCTAAACCTGTCATCTTTTTCAGAACAATATAAAGGTAAGAAACTAATACTTTCTTACGAAGAGCGACGAGAAATTCTTTTGGCATGCCGCTGGGTGGCCGATGTTGTGCCTAATATTGGGGGAGCAGATTCTAAGCCAGCAATCGAATTGGTTAAGCCAAACTTCATCGTAATTGGCTCGGACTGGGCCGAGCGAGACTACCACAAGCAGATGGGCTTTACGCAGAGCTGGCTTGACGAGCGGGACATCTCTCTTATCTATGTTCCGTACACCAGAAACATCAGCACTACAGACATTAGAAAAAGAGTCGCGGAACTAGAAACTACTTCGGTTCGGATTTTTTAGCTGAAGCAGCCTTTTTTCTACGGCTAGCAGCGCGCTTCTTAGCGATATCTTTTTCAGCTCTAATCATTCGCTCTGCACGCTGAGCGTGATAAGCGTCGACTGCGTTAGCACTGGTGCGACTCTGCCACTCAAAACCACAATCAGTGCACTCAACAACTCGCATTGTGGCCCAGCGACCGCCATTAGGGCGTTCTACGGTTTTAGTAATTAAGTCTAGAGTTCTAGCGTCACACGACGGGCATTTAGGAAAACGCTTGCGCCTTATCTCTTGACCGTCCCAGTTTACAGACAGGGTTCGGCGAATCTGACGACTGTCAAGGCCACCCCAGACGCCCTCTATGTGCTTATTCTCTAGAGCAGATTTTATGCACTGAGTCATCACCGGGCAGGTCCAGCAAATGTCTTTTGCTGCTCTTTGGTCAGCTTTTTTGTTAGAAAAGAAAAGCTCTATTTTGTCTCTATTGGCTGGTTTGGCGCAGGCAGCCTGTTCTTGCCAATGTTCAAAAGGGTCAATCACGGAATGTTTACCTCGACGTATGTGATGGGTATAGTTTCATCTACAGTGTCGCCATAGTAAGTGAGACCAGTTTCATCGCATACAGCGAGGTCGTGCGAGCCACCAACGTGACCAGCAAACCCATGTGTAATAGAACCTGAATCAATTAGGGAGAAGCCTTGGCTAAGGCTGTGAACAATTCCGTCTCTCTGTATTGTAGACGCCAGGGCACGCTTTATAAGCTCATGCTCGACGTCCACATGCTCGTGAGTGTAGAAGACTAGTGACTCATCGCTAGATAAATCAAAGCCTTCGCCGTCCCACTCAAACCAGAGTGATTCGCCTTTACGAGAATCTTTCACATAGTAAGTTTAACTTACTAAGTTGAAGTTGCACAGGTAAACGCAAAATGTGTTACTAATCAACCGGCCAGATGTATTCGTAAGTTTCTGGACGATAGCCGAGGTCTTCATCCCAGCCGAACTGCGAATACCATTCGTAGTCCTTGTTAAGCAGAGCCAACCTGTGGCTGGATGCGATTTGTTTAAAGTACGGCTGGTCCACCATCCAGCCAGGGTTAGTAGCTGCATCAGTAATTAGCCCAAGCTCGTATGCTCTGACTAGCGTTGCTTTGGCCTTGTCTCCGATAGTTGACTTATAGCCACGGCTCTTCCACTCATCAACCATAGCCTGAATGTAGCGGTATAGAGCAGCCTCGTGGCCGCGCCACATCTTGACTGCCGGGTGGTTTACCCAGCCCTTAGGCTGTCGGTGCTCGCCCTGTGGGTCAAGCTCAAGCAAGGTCATAAGAATCTGCCAACCCTCTAGGGCCTGCTTGTTGAGACGCCTGTTATCTAGCGTCTTAGCGATGTCTTCAAAAGAAGAAATAAGCGGTACAAATGTTTGCATAGAAACAATGTACCGCCTATTCCAAGTCTTGTCAAGTACTAAAGTGAGGAAATTGTCCTCTTGATAGTGACGTAAACGTGGGTCTTATCGACACCATCAGGGTTAGTCTTGACCTTGATTTCCATATCAGCTAGTCGGGGGACTTCTTCGCTATCTACGTTTAGGTAGGTAGCAACCTTAGACTCGGCGATAGCCTTTGCAGCCTGCAAATTGCTGGCATCAAACTCCAGCTCAAACGAAGTGCGGGTCATTACTTTACTCTCTTTTCGAGCTTGTAAGGCGAGTAGTGCGCGCCGTTTAGTTCGGGAGTTTTACCGTCAGTCGAGTTTACAATGATATCACCGTAGCGAATAGCAATAATCTTGCCTCGACGCCCGTTGTGCGTAGTTCCGGTTGTGTCTGCAAAAGCGTCGGCTAGAACACGAACTTCGTCACCCACGGTGAGCTGCCCAGGCTGAGCCTGAATCCAAACTTCACCGTCATTCTTCTCTTCAATTAGCGGGATGTTGAGAGCAAGCTTGCTAAACATTTCAACAGCTTCTTTAGCAAGAGCCGGGCTAAGCTTGGTTTCCTTGGCCCATACCTCGAGCAGCTTGAGAACCGCGGTTCCGGAGCCGACCTTAGCCTTTGCAGCATCTAGCTGCTGTCTTACCCATTCGTTGTTTACTTCTGGCATTTTTTTCCTAACTTAGTAGATTTTTGATATAAGAAAGTGTTTCGTTTTTTGTAGGTACAGCGTTTAGATACGAATATCTTTGCTTCGCCGCTATCTGCGTTCTATCGAAAACTGACAGCTCTTCGATGGCAGGAGCTAGAAGGGACCAGCTAGAACCTAATGACATGCTTTCGCGCCACTGAGTCACTACGGGTGTCAATGTAGCTACCGCCTGAACGATTGAATAAGACCACCAAGTGTTGCCCTGGCGATTTTGAGGTGAAACTATAAGACCAGTCGAGTTTACCATCTCAATCAGCGCATCGCGGTCGTCACTTGCCCTGGTCTGTTTTAACTTACGCACAGGGTGGTTGAGCGACTTGCCTACAGAGTCAGACCATTTTGAGGGCATATCAACTAGCCATTGCTCAGAACGAACATCAAATTTTTCTGGAGCTGGTAGAGAAAACACCAAATCAGCGTCGTAGTTTATGCCGACTAGCGAGTCCCAGGCTTGAGACGGAGCGTTCTTCTTAACGTCAGTATCTAACTCCCAGGGGAGCGATGGATAGAGCGTAGTCGGCCACTGACTAGTCAGTAGTAGGCTGCAAGCCTTAACTAGACGCTCTTGCTGAGCAACAGCGTCACGGTATTGGTCGCGCTTCGAGTAGAAAGATTTAGTAAGGCTGTCTGGGTTAGAAGTCACAGAGCGAAGGCTTGGTTCAATCAGCCACTGCTGAGGCCAGTCCATAACAAGTCTAAGCTTGTCAGAGCCCCAAAGCTGCTCGATGACGCTTAGTGCGCCATAGGCCTTATTTGCGCTGACGGTGGTTGGAGGTACAACGCCGACAAAAACGGCATCGTAGGTAGAGTCTAGGTGTTCGGCAGTCCAGGAAATATCAGCTGGAAGCCACGATACGTCATAACCTAGGTCATTAAAAATCTTGTTTAGGACGCCAGTAAACGTCAGGTTGCGTTCATTTGCTTTTGGCGAAGTCTGAGATGAAGACATTCCAGTCAAAAGTATGCGCATAAGTTTCCTCTTTCAAAAATAGAGGGGGTGCCTTTCGACACCCCCTCCACGATTTGCTACTAGAACGGAGCATCTTCCGAGCTAATAGGTGCTGCTGGTGCTGGTGCAGGAGCAGGTGCTGGTGCAGGAGCAGGTGCAGGAGCAGCAGCTACAGGTGCAGCTGATGCTTCAGCAGGAGCGGCAGCCTGAAGAGCGTAGTACATCTTTACTTCGTTCTTCTTGGTGCCCTGCCATACGCGAGAACCAATCTGCGCACGGAAGCTGCGGCCAATAAGTGCCTGCTCAATCTGAGCGTTGGTTGGGTTCTGGTCGAAGAACGACTTGACAAGGCCAAGTGCTGACATCTTCTTGAAGAACATACCAAGAGCTGCTGACGAATCAGGAGATACAACCAAGTTGTCCCAGACTAGGCGACGGGCAAAAGCACCGTTCTGTACCTCGGTCTTGAGGGCAAACATGGTCTTGCCAGAGGCCGAAACCTTGGCTGTTGCTTCTACAACCTTTAGGTCGTAGTCGCCGTCCGGTAGAGGCTCGTAACTAGCGGTTTCGCCAGCCTCTTTGACGAGGTCGCTCCAATTGAGTGAACTCATAGGTTGTTAACCTGCTTTCTTTGTAGTGGTTTTAGTCTTCTCACCGAAGACCAAGTCGAGCATACGTTCGATGCCCAAGTTTTCCTGCTCAACGACCTTACCTAGTCGTCCCTGTACACGCTCGCCAGCTTCATATTCTGGAGTGCGCTCAACGTACATGCGACGGACCTTGTAAGGAGGCTGCATAGGGTCAGGGTTTGGTACCTGCTCCACGGTGATGGCACCGAGGATGTCGTAGAAGTACGGAGCCTGAATTGCTAGCTGGCCCTGTAGGTAAGGACGGTATACGCCATCCTGACCCTTACGAGACATAGCAGTCAAAACAATCGCTTCTAGCGGCTGGGTAGGGTGCATCGTAAGGTCACGGAGGTCGCGAAGTAGTGCACCCATGTGGCGAAGCAATTCGCCCCACTGCTGCATTTTCATCTGCTCTGTACCTGCGATGTTGTCCATGCACTTAACCTGCAACTCAGAGATTGAGTCAATGATTAGTGACTTGAACTGGTGCTTGCCGCTCTGAAGCCACTGAAAGGCTTTCATAACGACGTCGTAATCGCGAACCTGAACCACAACAGTGTCCCAGGTGCCGTCTGCAACAGGCGGCTCTTCGCGAATTGGGTCCCAATACTTGACGTTGATTGGTAGGAAGCGGTGGCCTCCCTCAACATCGAGCATCAGGCGTGGGTAAGGTGCCGTAACAGCAAAGGTTGATTTACCAACCTTTGATTCGCCGTGAACCATAATTGTCAAACTGCGTTCTACTTCGGACATGTTTCTTACTCACTTCCTTTCTTCTCTTCGGTGGTACCGTAATAGTCGTAAGGGTTACCAGCCACAAACGAATCTTCAATTGCTGCTTCTGCAGCACTACCGTCGTCAATTAGAGGACAGACGGAGAAGAACTGACACTTCCACTTGCAGTCACGCGATGGGCGTGGGTATGCAACTAGTTGGTGATTGACTCCCTCGTCGAGAGCCTTGCGTACGTTTAGCATATCGCCAATCGAACCCTGAAGTCTAGTCCAGAAGTTGCGAAGAGCATAGATGTTGTGGCGCACTTCAATCTGCTGGTAGAAAGGCGGCTTAGCATTTGCTGTGCGCTTTACTTTCTTTAGCATGGTAAAGATGCCGCCGTCTGAGCGTTCGCCATCCTTGTTCTGAGCGGCCTCTAGAGTCATGTAGGTGAGAATCTGCTCGTTCATGTGAGCAGTCGAACCAAACTCGGTAAACGAGCTTCCTACAGTCTTGAAGTCACGGAACATACGAGCACCGTCAGACTTGCGACGAACGCGCATGTCGAGCTTGCCCTGAAGTTCGACCTTACCGTCAAACATAGGCATAGAGATAATCTCTTCGTTTGAGATGCGCTCTAGCTCCATGTCGATGCCCTCGTCTTCTACCCATTCTAGGTAGCCGGAGAGCATGATGTGACCAAGTTCGGCTTCGCTCTCTAAATCAGAGGTGTCGCGGTACTCGTCCATGAGCAGCTTGCGCTCTTTAGCCACGAGGTCAGAGTGAATCTGAAGCAGGTCCAGAGTCATGTCTGAAGAGTAGTACTGGTCCATTGCTTCGTGAATTCGCGAACCCAGTGCAAGTGCGCCAGTGAAGTCCTGCATCTTTGGCTTTAGTCGGCGGTAATAAGCCAACCACCACTTACGACGGCAGTCCTTGAACGTTTGAATCTCTGAGTTAGAGATTCTGATAGGGGTAGTATCTGTCATTATGTCTCTACCTTACTTGGTTGACTTGAGCATGTCAAGTAGTTTTGCCTTGTCGCGGACAATTTGCTCAAAATTATCTGCCTTGGTGTCGAGAGCATCGATTACTCGTTCCTCGATTGTGTCCTGAGTAACGTAGTCAGTGATAATCACAGAGTCGTGAATTTCCGAACCGATACGGTGGACACGGTCCAACGCCTGCTTGTAGTCAACTAGTGACCACGGACGCTGAAGCATGATTAGACGACGTGCTGTTGTCAAAGTAACACCAACACCACCAGCCTGCGCAGTGAACAGAATCCACTTAGTCTTGCCCGACTGGAAGTCGTCAATTGCCTGCTGACGCTGGTCTCCATCCTGAGCACCAGTAATCAAACCGTGCTCGATGCCCTCTTTAGTTAGGCGGGCACTGAGTAGGTCGATTAGCTGGCGTGACACGGCACAGACAGCAACAGAGTCGTCGCCAAAGTCACCGTTTTTCATGTCATCCATCAGAGCATCGACCTTACATGAGGGGTCTGACAAAATAATTTTTTCCTGCCCTGCATCGTCAACAACAACCTCAGCATATGAGCTAGCAAGCTGCAGAAGACGTAGAGTCTGAGTCAAAGGGTTAGGCGCAACTACAGCCTCGCTAGACAGACCTTCATCGTCTTTTTCAAGCAGAGCAATCATGTTTTCGCGCATCTGTTTGTATGCCTTAGCCTGCTTCGCAGACATCTCGACATCGCGACGCTCGGTCACAACTTCTGGTAGCCAGGGCAACACACGAGCTTTCAACATACGGCGCATGCGCGGGTTGATTGCAGCATAGAACTCTTCTTCCATGTGAGGCTTAACGCCAAGCACCATCATTCCGCCAAAGGCGTTGAGCATGGTGTTGACCATACGGTCAATCCACTTGGTCTTTGATGGCCACTCTTCTGGAGAAATCCAGTGCAAGATTGCCCACATGTCGAGAACGTTGTTAGCAACAGGCGTACCAGTCAGAGCAAAGCGAATGTCTGCGTCGCCAGTAGCGGCCCAAAGTGCACGGCTCTGCTTTGATTTAGGGTCTTTCGAGCGGTGCATCTCGTCAGCAATGACTGCCTTGAAGTCGATGGCATTTAGCTCACGCGGGTGAACCTCGCACTTAGCGTGGGTAACGCGGGTGTCGTGGCCGCCACAGTCGGGGCAGCGAGCCAAAGCAATCGCGCCATAAGGAGCAAGGCGTGAGTGGGTACGTAGCGACTCCCAGTTGATTACGTAAACCTGAGCAGGGTGGTCAAACTGGGTACGACGCTGAGTCGCAGTACCAGCAATTACCTGCACATCTACGCCAGGCCACCACTTATCAAACTCGCGTTCCCAGTTCTTTTTGAGGGTGTTTGGGCAAACGATGAGAGCCGGGAAAATGTCCTCTCCGCGGTCATGTAAGGCCTTTAGAGAGCGGATAGCCTGGGCAGTCTTGCCGAGACCCGGTTCGTCTGCTAAGAGGGCTCTACGGGCCGTAGAAAGGAACTTTACGCCAGCTCGCTGGTGCGGGAACAGGTCTTCGTCACCCTCGCCATCAGGCAAAATCTCTAGGTCGCGAAGCGAGTTAGACGGGTTGATGCGGTCTACAACTTCTTTACGGGCCCAGGCTCCGAGAGCGGGACCGATTGCAAGCTCGGTTTTGAACGTAGAGCGCAGTGCTAGACAGCTAGCCCACGACAGCGGAACACGCCAAATCTGAGACTTGGCATCCCACGAAGCGCCAGGGATGCTTTTGCATAGCTCCTTTAGACGCCATTCAGCGGTAATAATGATGTGCTTGCCCATAGGGTCAATCTCTACATCAACAGGCATTTATGCCTTCCTTTCGTCACTGTGTAAATACATACTAACACAACTTTTTAAGTTTTATTGTGTTTTCTGTTAGTATCTTTGAAAAAACTATTCTGCTAAGAGCGAAACAGGTTTCCAACCCGTCTTTACGAATCGTAGCAGACCGTGCCTAATTGCGTCAAGTGCGTGTCCTTCCCCGCCTTTGTGCCAGTATCCTAACTTCTTAAGCTTAGGGTTGTCAAACATTGACTTTGCATCTGCAGGGCTCTGGAAGTAAATGTCGTCTGCAGACCTGCCCATGTCCATCAGGCACTGTTTTAGGATGCCAATCTGCTCCAAAGAGTATGGTGCCTGAGAGTTTTTGACAGTCTGAGCGTTGATAGTGAATCGTTCACAGACAATTTCTAGAGGCTGGTTCGACATCAGCGAGTGAGCCAGGGCTTGACGAATAGGCTTAGCGTATTCATCTTG
>JACCDX010461563.1_pt1 | contig 17049 bp, 10 predicted proteins | sample 7449681 | NCBI WGS metagenome assembly JACCDX01 (sample SAMN15323450, study PRJNA562643) | freshwater metagenome | isolation source: river surface water | place: USA:Blue River Watershed | collected 2017-08-18 | reverse complement strand
TTGTGCAACTGCCCACTGGTGCTGTGTTGCTGCACCATTTGAATGCACTTGCGCAGATCTGGGTATGTGGCTTTCACATAGGTGTCCAGTGTGTCCAGATCAAACTCTATGTTTTCACTCACTAGAATAGTGGCCACTCGAGCTGTGAACTCCGTGTGGTTTGCCTTGGCAATTTGCAAGGTCTGGCAACGACTGTGAATGGGAGGAATGATTCGCTGAGGATAGTTACAGGTTAGAATAAATCTCACACTGTCGCTGAAGTCTTCCATTAGGTTGCGCATGGCAGGCTGTACACTGTGCAGGTTCATGTAATCAGCTTCATCAATCAGCACAATCTTGAACCGGCCAAATGGCATGGTCTGGCAGAAGTTTACCAGTTTGTCAATCCATTCAATCTTGCGACCTTCCTTGGAACCGTTGGCATAGAGAATGTCATACTCGTCCACTTCCAACGCATGGATTAGAATTTTAGCCAGTGTGGTCTTGCCTGTGCCTGCACCACCATATAACATCAAGTGCGGAATGTTTCCTGCCTGTATCCAGCTCTGCACTTGATCACGTTGATTATCGTCAACGAAAACATATCCATCAAGTGTTTTTGGACGATACTTTTCTACCCATAGTTCTTTCATAGACTCTCGAACATTGCTTTAAAATTTTGAATGGTGTCCTTATCCAACATCATATCCAGTTGAGTGTGTTCACCTTCTGGATCTTTGGCGTTGGACCAGGTGCTGGTAATCTTTAGGTGGCGTGCATCCTCAGGTTGCACAGGCCGAGTAATGTATCCCCAAAGTTTATAGTCTCCGCCGTTGTACAGCAGATGCTTTACCGCTTGAGAATATCCACAATCCGTTGCTGTTCCCATTTTTCTTCCCCTTCAAAAGTTGGTAGACTATCATATTGATCTTCTAACCAGCATTTTAACTGATAAAGTTCTTGTTTGCAATGACTTGTGGTAAAACCGTCGTTTCTAACATCTCTAATTTCGCCAATAGATCTACGAATAGCCGAGTAGGCTTCGGTTAGATCTGGTTTGCGGAAACCCATGTTAACTAGGAATTACTTTGGGGATATAAGGGACATTACGAGGACCGTAGCGTTGTTCAAACAGTTGCTTGGCTTCTTGAACTGTTTGAGCATACACACGATCTTTTTGTTCGCCTTGAGGAGTACGAACGGTAGTTTCATACATGGGCATGTTATCGTTCCTTTCTTTCGGCGTACACAGCAGTGGACATGCTGTCAATGTTTTCTGGACGTTCGTCAGAGACAAATATCACACAGTCTGGATCCACTCTGCGAATGGTAAAGGTCTCATCGTCTACTTCAACTTCAAGACCTCGACTCCAACGACCGTGTTCTACCATGATCCATTGTCCAGGTTTGACGTCAGTTTGTTCTGGTCCCACAGCATACACTTGTGCCCAGCGTGGACGAATGCCTTCGGTCTTACCATCGTCACCTAGAAGAAAAATTCCACTGGCCAGTTTTCTTCCACTAAAGTCCATGTCACGCACAATCACATTGTTGCCCAATGGCTTCAGTCGGCCAATGCGGTGTGTGTATTTGGCCGATCCTCCCGTTGGGAATAGATCGGTCATTCCAGAAATTTTTCTTTCGCTCATTAGATCCTCGTTGCGCCTTTGTTTCTTGGTGTGAGCAGCTTTTGTTCCACCTTGGCATCTTTGGCCACGCTGGCTGCAAGACTGCCACGCATGGCGCGACCTTGATCGGTGGCCAGTGGGTTCACAGGCATTTGTGCATCTTGCTCCAGCACGTCTGGCGGAAGATCACTTATACTCATTGTTGCGTCATGATAATTCTGACCTTCGGCTACTGCACGAGTATGATCAACGTTGGCTTCTTCCGAACGTTCTTTGGTATACACAACCTGCTGCTTTTGAACCTTGTAGTGTTCTGCCATTACTTCTTCTCGGGTGCGCAGTACGATCCCGCCGGGACCTAGTTCGTCACCTCGGGTGTTCACTCGCATGTTGCCAACTGCGATTTCTTCTTCGTTTTGGGCAAGCATGGAATCTAGGTCAACTTGTCTGCCTAGTGCGCTTCGATAAACTCTTCTATTGTTTTGCATCACAATCTCCTATTTGAGCATGAGTATTTATTTAAGAAACTCGCGTGGATCTAAATCATAGTAAAGACTATTAATTCTATGCACACCAATTTTATACAGCACAAAACTGGCTACACTGCTTCCACGTCCCACACCCCATAATACCTGATTTGAACGCATGGTGTCCACTAGAAACTTCAAGTACTGCAAGAGCACAAAAGCGTCTCTTTCTTGGTACAGCAGCAGTTCTTCTCCACAGCGTTGCAGTTCGGCATCGTTTTCGCATTGATCCAACACCCAGGCCGCAATGTCCATGTTCTTGTACTCATCCGGCATGTGCCAGCGACTCTGGTTGTTGTCATCAAATTCCTTTACGCTCAATCCATCATCAAAGTTGTATTGCTTGAGCACAGGCATGGATGCCCACAGTGCAGCAACCGAGTTGTTGTACTGATCTGGGTCTCTAACAAAGAATCTGTCAAGATCCAGATCTGGATTGGCATAGAGCATTTCAACCAGCTCATTGCATTCCACACAGGCCACGCCGCGGTCGTCGTACATCATTTTATATCAATGATACCTTTCATGTTCTTGCTGTTTTTTTCCAGTTCTTCAAGTTGTTTACGATGACGATTTTGCAACTCAAGCTGGTAGTCTTCCAACAGCATTTGCATTTGTGGTATGACTCCATACGGACCAATTCTATAAGCCTGGTTGAGCTTGCCCGTGAGTTCATTATACTGCTTGGTCAGATCCTCCATGCTCAGTTCAGATAAATTTGGTGCCAGTGGGTGCGGCATGATTAGGCCTTGGCTTCTTTGCGCTCGTTTTTAGTCGCTGTGATTTCGTTGCGACGAGCCTTGATCAGCTTGCCCACTTCAGCCAGTGCCTTGCGAGCACGAGTGCCTGCTGCGTTGTTACCGCTTTCAAACTTCTCGTCCTCCTTGGCCCATGCTTCAATGGCTTCTTTGATTTGTGCTGTTGTTGACATTAGATATCTCCTTGTTGTCGATTTTCACTATGGTGTACATCAAACTCACCACCTGGGTAGCGAGCTTGTAATTTATTTACATTCTCTTCAATTACTTCGTTTGGATCTAGGTTCAAAGCTCTGCAGGCATTGATCCAATACCACATGACATCACCTAGTTCGCGTTTTAAATGAAACACTTCTGCTTCAGTTAATGGTTTTCCCTGAAAGAAAATCTTCTTGGGTATTTCGATAAACTCCCCTGACTCTGCTGCCAGTCCCAGGCATGCAGTGAGCAACAATGGTACATTGATATCTGGGCCGTGTCTTTGTTCAGCATCGATCCAGTTGCCATCCAGTTCGTCCAACCGATTCATAAATGTGGTTAGATCGTTAGAAGGCTGGCTGGTTACTGCTGCCACAAACTGCTCATATCGTTTTAAATCTACGGTCATAAAAAACCTCCTAGTGGACAGTTTACACAATCCAAACTAGGAGGTCAATTGGTTTGGCAAATTACCAGGATTGTCCAGCACTCAAGCCAAAGCTGCCAATGGCCAAGTTACCAGTTCCAGCTCCAATTGGCGTTATCTTGGTATAACTGCCTGCCAGCGCATCAGTTGCTACACCAGGTACCGTGGTAATAAAGTGTACCACTGGCACCAGATTACCAGCTGCGTTGGTTCGAATGATACCTTTGACTTCCACTGTAATGGAATGCCATGAATATGGAGCCATTACCAAACTAGCAGCCGTTTGCAGTGGCAGCACAGTGGTTCCAGCATAGTTGGAAATATTCGAGAATCCAGTGCCCAACAGTGCGGCTGTTTGAGTTTGTGATGTTGCCTGGAATGGTCCAGGTCTGGTGGTAACTTGATAATTGTAACTGTTCACTGTGGCAGTGCCTGTGCCCACTGAGAATGTAAATCCTAATTGGGTACTGGTAGCACTGGCTCCGCTGCCAGCTGTACCATGTCTGAAGTGATACTTGCCTTCAAACTCATATGTGGTGCTGGCAGCAACAGCCAGGTTACCATTCCACATAGCCCCGCCAATTGGACCACCAAACACACTGTAGCTGTTGCCGGCCACGAAAGTAGCTGATCCGTTGTTCATTGGCACGTTGGCACCTAGTACCAAGGTTCCTGTGGCAGCAACAATACCACGACCAGTTGTGGCCGAAGGAGTTGCAAAGAATGTTGTACCGTCATACTCAACTGCACCAGTAACTGGAGTGGTTAGGTTGGTGCCCGAGGCAAATCTAATTGGAGCAATAGCAGTTGTACCAGCTCGCAGATTGAGGTTAGCACTTTGAATATACAGGTTGCCGCCACTTGGTGCACCAATAACACCAGATATGCCACCGCCAACCAGTGTGGTTGCAGCACTCATGTTTAAACTAGCACCAGATGCTAGTAGAAGATTTGAAGAACTCAGGTTAGTAAACTGTCCAGTACCTGCATAAACATTAGCAACTGCACTGGTTGTACCATCTGCTGCCATACCAATTGCGCCACTGGTTATGAAAGCATTGGATATTTGCACATCAGCCAGGCTAGGCAGTGTGATACCGCTGAAGCTGACGCCACTGATACTGCCACCACTGATCACTGCATTTGGTGTGCTAAAATTACCAGCATACTGTGTGATAACATAGATATTGCTGGCTGGCTGCACAGTACCGTCGGTACTCATACCAATCACACCACCACGCAACCAGGTGTTGGCACTGCTGAAGTTGGCAGCAGTGAATGTTAATACTGCACCGTTGGCTGATGCCAGGTGATCTAGATCATAGATGTCGCCACCGGTGATCAAGGCATTTGCAGTGCTGAAGTTCTGTGCATAGGTTGTACCGTTTACATACAAGCCATCTGCAATACCAATGCCTCCATCAACAATCACAGCAGCACTGGTGGTGCTGGTTGCTGGAGTATTGTTGTTCACAGTAAGAACACCGTCGATGGTTTCTGTACTGGTGGTAACTTCGATGTTTTGATAAATGATGTTGGCAATGGTCATGCTGCCATCAACATACAGGTTTCCGCCCACGCGAGCGTTTCCATTTACCACCAGTGCATTTGCAGGACTGGTATTGGCAATGGTGAGTGCTCTGTTGGTTAACCAACCAGCATTGTGCAGTACCAGGTTGGCACCGCCATCTGCGGCTGCGCTGTAAACAGTGATACCTGCACCTTGATTGGTGCTTTCTGTTCCGCCTTGTCCCAGCACTAGATTCTTGTCTTCCACAGTAACAGTGGTTGATTCCACCACAGTGGTCTGGCCCATCACAGCCAGGTTACCATAGATTGTTACATTCTGTTTGTTGTCAATTTCAATTGCGGTACGCAGTGCAGCCTGTGTGTCGTTGTAGTTGTAGGCACCAACCACTGAGTCTGGCATGGCTGCATCAGCAGTGCCATCACCCTTGGTCTTGATCAGGATCTTGCCACCAATGCCCAGTGGACTGTTATCCACACCTTCTGCCACAAACTGAATACTGCCCAACTGTTGATAGCTCAGTGTGGTAGCACCCAGGTTATCATAGGTGTAGCCAATGGCATTGTAATAGCCCAACAGATCGCCAGTGCTCACATTGGCCAAACTTACCAGTCCGCCGTCGATGAATGTGCGATCTTTGACCACGCTGAAACCAGCTGATGTTAAACTGTTCACCCCGTCGGTTTCATCATTGACATCGCCGATCTGATTCTGATAGGAACTGATACTGCCTTTTACCAGCAGAGTGTCGTTGCTGTCTTTTAGTGTGTCAATTAAGTATCCTGGACCAGTGTTTGAAAGAGCGCCGCCTAGGTATTCGCCAAAACCAATCATCAGTGTTGGGCTGTCCATGCCTGTGCGCAGTGGCACATCATCTGCTGCACCAACACCGTAGCCCACCATGTAGAAGTTTGGATCACGGAAAACAGCATTACCTTTGGTCAGCTCACGGAAGAACACTGTGGTACCAGAATCTGGAGAAGCGATTTCATAGATATAGTCGCCTGGATCAGTGTAGCTGATGATCAAATCGCCATCTTCTCTGCGCAGTCCAGGAACAGAACTTAGGTCAGTGCTCCAGTCTCCGGGCAGTTTTACAGTGATATCTGCTGTGGGGAAGTTGATGTACAGAAGAATTCTAGCATGCTGCAAGCTGGATGGCCAGTTTCTAATAACGTCAGCAATTTGAATGTCCACGCTGGTAGGAGCAATCAATTTAATAATGTTACCCTGTGCCAGGTCAATTTGCAGCTCGCCGCCAGCAAACTGTCCTAGGTCAAGAACTGTTTCTGTCAGGTTACTGACCTCCAGATTTTTAACTTTACTGCCCTGAAAATCGTTGTTCAGGGTAGTGCCAGTCAGTGCGCTTTTTAGCACTGCTTTGGCTTGTAAATCTTCTACTTCGCTCTTGATAAAAGTAAAATTATTACGAATATTGGTAAAGTTATCGCGAAATCCTTGGGAATCGTTGTCCTGCCCCGCGATAGGGAAATTACCATTAATATTTGATGGGTTGACTAAACTTGCCATTATTCAAACACTCCAATTCTGGGAAACTTAATATATTTAGTCAGAGCGCCGGGTTCCTGATATTGGTCACGATTGTTGCTGAATCGTGTGCCAGAACCGTCAAACGTGGTCCGACTGATGGTTTGTAACTCTTGCTCAACCAGGCTAAATCCGGGCACAGTCTGGTTGTTTTTAATGTCTGGGTCATAGAACAGCTTGGTGTTTTCACGCTTGACCAGCACAATCTGCCCAATTTCAATCTGGCGCACAAAGCCCATGGTCACAATGTTGTTTGCACTCACATTGCAACGCCAAATGCCTGCTCGCTGATTGATAATATTAGGGTCTCTTGCATGCTCTTCATAGCCGTACACATAGCTCTTGGTGTCGTAGCCCACAGGATTGTAGAAGCTGATCACTTCGCCCTGTACAGCAATCACCAGCTTGTTTACCACAATCTTGTTTTCCAGAGGGAACACATCAGTAACTCGAACATCTGATGCCAGTTTATAACTGCCTACTGTCACATAGTCCCCAACGGATATGCCCTGTGTGCTGGTGATGTTGATGGTACTGCTGCCCGGAATTGGGTTGGTTACCAGCACAGTTGTGATGGCCTTGGTATCAAATGCCACGCTGTCATAGTTCATGTCAAAGGTGTTTGCATAGTTGTTCCAGCCATCGTTTTCAAAACGTGGACCGCGGAACTCTCCTGCTGGGAATTTCTCCTGCTGCGCCCATATACAGGTTTGTCCATCTTCAACACGATAGCCTTTGGTTGCCAGTACATCAACACTGTTGTTGTTGAACATTTCAAAGCTGATGTTTCTCACGGCAAAGTCCACAACAAAGAATCCTGAGCTGCCCAGTATCAGTCCATTAACTCCAGTGGTCAATGCCACTGCACCGTCACTGGTGATAGAACTCAAGTTGAGATTAATGCCGCTTTCAGTTGGGCTCCAGGTGGTTCCATTCCGGCTTTCAGAAATGAACCCGTTGTTTCCAACTGCAATTAAGATACCTGCTGTCAAGAAAACGTCATTCAGTTTGGAAGTGGTTCCGGCATTGTACACAGTCCAGGTTGCGCCACTGTCCGCACTTAGAATCACTGTTCCGCTGTCGCCAAGTATGTACCAGTTACCACCCAGGTACTTCACAGTGGTCAATGATTTCTTGATGTTGGTAGCCCACACATCTTCGGTGATGTCTGTCCACACAACGCCATCGCTGCTGGTTTGAACAAATCCTTCATCGCTGACAATGTACCATATGCCATTGTTGTGTGCAATACTGCGATGTGTGGCAGTGGTACTGCTGGCCTGTAGGTCCCACGACTCTAGATCCTCGCTGGTTAATATCAGTCCAGCTGTTCCCACGGCCACATACAATCCTCCACCGTAGGCAACAGAAATCAAATCACCGTACGGATAAGCAAACTTCTGCTGCCAGTTACCATTGGTGTCCTGTGACAGTACCAGTGCTTTGTTTCCAACAATCACCCAACGCTCATTCAACCAACGCACTTGATTGTAGTCTGCACTGCTCAATCCATAGCTGAAACTTTCATCAAAGCCCACGCCAATGTTCGCCAACAGTGGCTGGCTCAACACAATGTATTCAGAAGTCTTGTCAATAACAGTGGTTCCGTCGACCACCAGTCCCTGGCTGGTAAAGCTGAAGATACCTGTGCCGTTTAGGCCAGTTCTACTGCCATCCAGCGGTGTCAGTGGGGGTGTGGTAAATGTAAATGAGTCATCGCCTGTGCTTGCCTCTGATGCCAGTGTTAGGTTGGCAGTGTGTCCGTTGCCATCATCAAATTCAAAAGTGGTAAACTGCGGAATGGTAGCAACTGCTGTGCCATTGATTACCACGGTGTTGGCAGCACGACTGGTCACTGTGTAACCTGCAGGCAAGCCCACAATGGTAACATTGCTTCCATACAAGGACTTGGCTGGCTTTCCGTCAATTGGAATTTGAGTTTCACCGACTGACACGTTGCTGACTATCACATAGCTGACGCTGGCACTGCCGTCTGTTAGCCTGATTGATGTGTTGGCTAGAATGGTTGAGTTTGATTCCACGCTCAAGAACACATTGCTGGACTGAGTGTTTGCAATCACAGTGTTGTACTGTATGCCGGCTAGGGTAACATTGGCATTGCCAACGCCCACCCAGTCTGGATCAGGTGATGTGGTAAACGGTATGGTCAGTTGTCCAACTTCGATCAATGAAGTATTGGTCAAGTATGTCACACCAGTGTTCACGCTGTACACAACCACATTGGATCCAGCTGGAATCTCGTGTGTGATTGGTCTATCCAGAGTAAAGGTAAACGCCAGTTGGTTAACTGCTGTGATGTTGGCATAGATTCCTGCTGCACGATTTACCACTGGGAATCCCAGCAGTTGAACATCTGTTCCAATCAGAGTAGAGAACACGTTTGACTCAAATTCCACAAATCCAGTGTTGGCCGGAATGTTTTGACTGGTCACATACTGCACATTGCCTTCACTGTCTTCAAAGTTCAGGGTGGTGCCAAATGGTATGGTGAACTCAACTGTGTTGCCAGACACATTGTTCAGGTACAGAGAGTTATTGCCCAAGGTAGCCACGTTGGCCACGCTGGCGTAACTGTTCTTGAATCCTTTTTGTCGGAAATTGCTGCCGATCACAGTGCGCCCCACTGGGTTCACAAAGTCAATGACATTGCCACCTGCAGGCACCGAAGTGTCTAGAGTAACTGTTTGCGGATCGCCAGTAAAGTCATCAAATATCAGTTCTGTGCCAACTTCCAGCGGATATGTTAAGTTTGCATTCAATCTAATGCTGTAAGCAGTATTTTCTAGTACCACAGAACCTATGCTGTTGATTCCTGTTACGCCTGCAGGGAAATCTAGGTCAATATAGGTTAAACTGCCTCTGGTGATCACACTGGACACAGTAGAACCTTGTGGAATACTTGGTCCCAACACTGTCATGTTCTGAACCACAACACCCTGTACAGCAGCAGCAGGAATTACCACTTGCACACTGTCAGTGCTGGCCGCTGCATTTGAATTGTATCCACCAGCAGCAAATGTGGTAGCAACAAATGGCTGACTGCGAACATCGCTGCGAACAGCAATTCTGTCAGTGTTGCTCATGTAAATTCTGGTGTTTCCTGCTGCACTTGGTGCATTGATTCTCATGGCCAATGTCAGCTCAGCATCTCTCTGCAGGCTGGAAATCACCGGACTGCTCACACGCACGTCAATCTCTACACCTTGCAGCTTGCCTGTCAGCCCACCAATGGTTGGAATAAATGCGCTTGCACCATTTACTAAATTGGCCAGTGTTGGGTTAAAAATATTAGCAGTGGTATAGATTGTGTCACTGTCAGCAGCGGTAATATTAGCAGTTGTGAGTGCAAACACATTACCAACACCATCATTAAGCAGAATAGTGGTTCCTGCATTGATCACGTTGGTAGTTGTGCTGCCCAGTGTCAGTGCCAGTTCGTTGGACCATGGATTGTCATTGACCAGATATGCTCCTATCATGCTGGCTCTGCTGCCAGACACCGGAATACTGTTTCCACTGGTTATGTTTGCAGTGGCGGTTACTGTGGTCACATTGGCAGTGGTGATTGAACTGTTTGATCCCCAGAAAGATTTTATTGCATCCACAGGAATAACATTGGCACCAGTGTCCACAGCAGCAGTAACAGTCACGGTGGTAACATTGCTAACAGTGATATTGGCAGCGGCATTCGCCCATCTAACCAATGGCAGTGTTGCCAGGTAGATAACATTGCTGTTTACCGGAACAGCGTTTGCTGTGATCATGTAATGAACATTGGCCACATTGGCTGTTTCAGTGACACGGATGTTGGCATTAGATGCCAGTGCAAAGGTGGTTGGGGTGCTCAACACAATGCTGATATTTGAATTGATATTTGAAATATTAGCACTGGTGATGTTTGCAACAAAATTTTCAGTGAGAGCAAGCACAGACTGATTTGGAATAACAAATGTGGTTGGTGACTCCAGTATCACGCTGAGGTTGCCTTGGTTGGTGCCAACAATACTGCTGACAAATGTTTCATATACTTCAATGTTGGCGCCAGACGCAACAGGATAATCGATTTCGCTGTCAATGATCAGATTGCCACCAGTGACGTTCACAATGTTGTGTGTGGGAATGCCTGGGCTAATGGCGGTTAGGTTTGTGGGATTCACATTGTCCAAACCTTTAATTGACACAAATAACCCGTTATTAAAACTGGTAACACCTTCTAGCTTTAGATAGATATTTCCTGCATAGGCTGTTTCTAACAGAGAAACATCAATGATGTCTCCGTTCTCATCTTCCAGTTCAATGGTGGTGCCAGCTGGTATGGTGTTGCTGACCCCACTGGTAATAGTTGAGGCATTTGATGCTTGTACTATAACAGAAGGAGTTGCATTCACCACAGCAGCATAAGATATTTCTGTGATGTAAGATTTGCCTTGGCTAGCAAAAGTTCCTTGTTGTAAAACTTCGTCACCTACTCTATAATCAACGCCGCCTAATAGGTACAGCACGTTGGATCCAACAGGGACATCTGCTCTCAACGACGAACGATATGTAAAGTCAACTGAACTCTCAATTGGATCCCAGCGATCGCCCTTGCGGCTGGTTATAAAGGTGTTGTTCTTTCCAACTGCAATGAAAGATTCACTGTTGTAGCCAATGCTGTTTAGATCGGCTGATACTCCAGTGACCTTGGACAGCCATGGCCCTTTGTCAATCACATCAATTGGTGCAGAGATATCAAAGGTGGTTTCTCTGCTGGGATTGAATCTGCGAGTGTTTGCATTGTAGTTCACACTCAGTGTGCGATCCCACTCATAACGATCAGCAACAAAACTAAACTGATTAAAGGTGCTGTTGAATCCAAATGTTCCTCTTAGCAAACTTCTTAAGAATGCCACTCGTAGTCTTCTCACCTGTCCAGGGTTAGCATAGGCCAATACCACTGCACGAACAAAGCCAATTGGACGCTTGGTATCAGGCTGAACATTTACCATCCAGCGTGGCAAAGCACCTTGATATTCGTAACCAATGTCATCAACCAGTGCACCTCGCATGTTTTCAAAGGTGTTGCTTTCAATGGTCAACACTCTTGAAACATCTGCTATGTCTGTGTACTGACGAAGTATGCTGCTGCTTCTTTGTGCAGCGTTGCCTGGCTCTTTGACTTCCACATACAGCACTTCGTAGATTGGATTTAGGTTGTCATCAACTGCAACTGCGGTTTTCAGTTCGCCAAAGTTCACTGTTTTATTGTAATGGAAGTTGGCCATGGCCTGAACATAGTTGGCAGGTGTGTCGGCTTTTAGTCCAGGCACTGCCAAGAAGCTCAGAGTTTTGGGAATACCAAACCAAGGATCATCTGGACGATAGATTATGCCGTCAAGGTTGGTGTCTTCTAGAATGCTTCTAAATAGTTTTCTTAAATCAGGGCTGTTTAGACTGCGCATGTAGAGATTTTCAAATGGTCTCTTGTTGATGTTGCGCACTCTCAATGTAAAGGTTTGATCTTGGAAACTGGTGTTGTCCAGTGTTCTTGCTTCCACAACAAATGTGTAGATTGCATCCACAGTGGTGCTGTTTCTGTCCAACAGGATCTCAGCCTGTTGATTGCGATCCATGCTGAAGTAGTCAAAGGTTGTTCTGCCACTGATACGACCACTTGGCAAGAGCTTGAGTCCTTGCGGCATTCTACTTGGAACGTTGCTTACAATTCTTTGATCAGCAGCATCAGCACCAATCAGTTCTCGCATGGTGCTCTTGAGAGAATAAATTAACTCTTGTCCATCTTCAGATGTGGCAGCTATCTGCAAGGTGCTGATTCTACCATTGTCAATGGTGCCTAGATCAGCTGGTGTATCAAACAGAATCTGATTGGCTGCTGCACTGAGAATTTGCAATCTAAACTGAACTGCATTACTGTATCGTGTTTCTGTTTCAAATCTTGACACAGGAACATCCACAGAAGCACGAATTTGGAAATCAAAACTGTTTTTAAATCCAGGAATGATTCCAATGGTACCTGTGATCCATCCGGTTTCTGGGTCCAATGACAGTCCGTCGGGCAGTGCCAGTGTGGAGCTGTCAAAGCCCACTGCATCAAAGCCATCGCCAAATTCATCAGCCGGACTGTTGGTTATTTCATAACGAATCTTGTAGTTTGGGTTGGGGAAGTAAGCGTCAAATTTAAAAGCAAATGCACGGTCCTGTCTAATCACCGGAATGGTGGCAGGATCTGTCACAATGGTTGGATATACGAATCCGTCTTTGTCTGCACGGAAAATTGTTCTTTCAGTGATTAGATTTTGATCGTCTCTGATATCATCTGCATCAGCTTTTAGCAGACTGTTGTCTGCTCGGAAGAAGCTTTTTGCCAGAATGGTCATTTGATACTTGCGTTCAGCAAACTGCACACCATCGTACAGTCTCACAGTGAACTTGTAGGTCTTGGTAAGAGTAGCACCTTCAAAATCATACACATACTGATCAAACACGCCTTTGTCAAACTGCCCAGTGCCTGCTGCGCCTGCTGCACGTGGCGCAAGAGCAAACCCAGTGATTAATCCTGCTTGGGTCAGTGTGAGACCCGCTGGGAAACTGCCTCTACTGATGCTCCAGTTGAGATTGGCACCTGGGTTGGCTTCAGTGTAGGCCAACTGCACAGCAATCTTTTCACTGTCAAAGAAAGTTCCTAGGTCAACTGTGTTGGTAACAGGATCTGTTGCATCGTTTAATGTTGGCGGAGAAATATTGTTAATAAAGATTGTGAACGCTCGGTCTGCAATCTTTCCGCGAGTGTTTTCTGCTCGCACGGTAAAATCATAACGTCGTGCCACAGTGCTCTTGGCATCAACCACAACTGGATTGCCATAGATCAAGCCAGTGGTTCTATACAGTTGTGTGCCAGGAGGAATCTCTCCACTGATCACTGTGTATGTGAGTCCGCTTACAGTTTTAGTACCTGACAGGTCAGCAACACCTGGAATAGGAGGATCTTCTTGTATTTCTAGATCGCCTTTGAATTGCGGACCAACCATGTAAGGAAACACCGGTTGTCCGTCGGCATCCTGTGTGGCAAAGTAGGCGTAGGTGCCGCCTGGGAACTCTGGAGTCACGCAGAATCTTCCATTGAAACGATCCAGTGTGCTGCCTGGTGTTGATGCATACTCGTAGTCTTGTACCAGAGCACCAAACTTCCAGCTGGCGCGAAGGAATGTGTTTGCTTCTAGGGTAACTGCACGGTTTAGAGTGACCACATAGTTGTTAACATTCTCTACCCACACTGTGCCAATGTCCCAACTGCCGCCTTCTAGGATCATGCCAGGATAGATGCCGGTGTTGATGTTTAAGGTAACGTCCAGTGTTCTCTTGGTCCCACGAGTCACAACCGCTGTGATGGGAATAGGACGATTGAGATCTGGGCGTCTTTTCAGTCGGTATCCGCTGACCATCAGCTGAACAGCACCTACATCACGCGAATTTACATATCCATATGGGCCGTAGATAGGATATCCATCCAGTGCCCAGCCAATGATCATGCTGTGACCATCTTGCCAACGATAGCCAGCTGAAAACTTAGGAATTCTAGCCCAGGCATTGGCATTGATAAATCTACTGTCCTGATAACGATATGTGCCAAAACGATCTGGCCAACCACCGTATAGATCTTTGCCATTACCATTGGCTTCAACGTCGTTGACCTGGAACACTGCATTATCTTCGCCACGAACAAAGCGTCCACCAAATCCGTAGAAAGGTATGCCTACTGCACTCACTCCAATTTGGTCATTGAGTGCAGAATAAGGAACTCTAGCTCCTTCATTACGGCCGCCACGATAAGGAATGATAAACTCATATGGTGTTGCACGGATTTCCACTGGAACCAGTGCATTAGGATATGATCCGTGTGCTACTTCTCCCAATGGATCAGGAAATTCTTGATTGGCAACCTTGCCAGGTGTGTACTTGAATGCAATCTTGTGTTTGGTGCTGGGCATGATGGCTTCAAAGTCGCCATTGCCATTGCTCACAATACTCAGTCGTGGATCAAATCCAGCTGCTGGTATGTTGTCAACCACAGGACTGCGAGCCAGTAGACTGATGCTAAGTTCTGCACTTTCTTTAAAGGTGCCCAGGCTTCCACGAGGAGTTACCCAGGTGATGATGTCAGGAACCTGATTGGTTCTGTTGGTAACAAATGTTGCGGCCACTGCCACGCTGTTGGCTTTTTCTGACACTGGTGCACCTTGAGGCAGTGCAGCCAGGTTAATGGTTTGACCTGGACCAGCAGTCTGCGCAGTTGGCGTGCCATAGTATGTAGGGCCTATCACATACGGAAACGCTGGCGTGCCATTGTTATCAATGGTGACAAAGTAAGCGTATGTGCCTTGAGGATAATCAGGAGTCACGCAATAGCGACCATTGTGTCGATCGAGGTCTCCGTTGCTGCTCCACTGATAGTCTTCAACAAACATGCCCATTGGGTATGTGTTGAGATTGTTTACAGTGCCACTTCTTGTGCTGGAGTCTTTGAGAATGTAGCCTGTGTTCATTCTCTTTACAGCAGTGTTTGAATCCAGCGGGTTGGTATATCCATATGGTCCGTAGATTGGGAAACCATCCAGTGCCCATCCAATGATTTTACTATGTCCATTGGCATGTGTTAGACTGCTGCCAAGATATGTGATTACACTGGCTTCGGGTAATCCACGACTGCCATCAGTTGCACCTTCGCCTGTGGTCCAGGCATTTGCAAAACTGAATTCTGTGTAATGATAAACACCAGTGGGATTTCCGTTGATGTCTGGGGCGCCTGGTGCTGAGTATGCTCCTGCAAGATCCTTGTTCCAGTTGTAGCCCAAAGACAGCTCTGCTCGATAGCCCACATTGTATTGATAGCCTTTGACTGCGGTATAACCAGTTGGTGTTCTGGTTCCTGCGCCCGGGGCAAAAATAGCCACACCGTTCAAGCACCAGCCAATTGGCCCTTGCCCTACTGCATCAGTTCTTGACCCTGCTTCGTTTGTGCCACCACGATAGATAATTTGCACTTCATAGTTTTGTGCATTAGCAGTTCTTTCGCCAAGAGGATTTCCGTAGCTGTGGAATGGAATGCCGTTGGATTGTAACAGAATAGAAGTGTCTGTAAAAGTCCAAGACACATCAACACGACTTGTGCGACCCAGTTCGCCCGCCGAAGCATGTGCATCAAAATCAAATAGCGCCATATTTACTCACTTTTATAGTGTATTTAGCGCGATTTGAAAAGGTTAGAATGCTGTTAGGTCCACAGTTATCTTGCCCCAGATTGAGGAAGAACCGTCGTAGTCCCCAAAACAAACATACAATGTGGGAGTGGGTGTGGCATTGTAAACCAAAATTCCTGGAAAGTCTCCGCTGTCGCCCACACTGCTGCTAGGTATAGAGGAGCGCCAAACAGTGACGTTGCCCATGCCAAACAAGCTGGCGCCTGCACCAGATCTGAGGTAGAAAGATCCGCCAGCAGCCACACTTACATCGTTGGTAAATGTTGCAGGAGCACCATTTACAAACAAATTGCCAGTGGAACTAACGTCAACGTTGCTGGTAAATGTAGGATCAACCAAGGGAGCATAGTTGGTTACTAGGTCATAGCGTAGCTGTCCAATATTACTGTCAACATTGGCTCTTAGTCCTACATTGGCTTCGTATACAAAACCAGTGGTTGCAATTGAAGTAGAGTTGTCTCCAGCACTGACAGTTACAGCAGTGGGCGTGCCTGTGAGGGCAGGACTGGCCAGCGGAGCATAGTTGGTTACTAGGTCATAGCGTAGCTGTCCAATATTACTGTCAACATTGGCTCTTAGTCCTACATTGGCTTCGTATACAAAAGCCGTGGTTGCAACTTGAGTTGTGTTGGTTCCAGCAGCAGCAGTATCAGCAGTTGGCACTCCAGTGAATGCTGGACTTGACAGAGGAGCCAAGGCCAGGTTGGCCCAGGCTTGATATGCACCAAGATTTGCATTGGTAGTTAGATTGCCGTTGAATAAAGTAGCCAAATTGGCATTTGCATAAGTCTGGTATGCACCTATGTTAGCCTGCGTGGCTGCATTGGCTTGTATCAACGAATCAATATTTTCCTGTTGATTCACGGCATTGGCCACTGTGCTGAGCGTGAGATTTGCCCAGACCTGATATGCACCTAGGTTTGCAGTGATTGTGGACGCCGTGGTGTTTGCATAAGTCTGATATGCACCCAGATTGGCCTGCGTGGCTGCATTGGCTTGTATTAGAGAATCAATGTTTTGTTGCTGGTTTACAGCGTTGGCCACTGTGCTCAGTGTTAGGTTGGCCCAGCTTTGATATGCACCTAGATTTGCTGAAATCACATCTGTGAGGTACACCGCCCGAGACAGTACACCTGTGTTTGCTTCGTAAACAAAAGCCGTGGTTGCGATTCGAGTCG